>ERZ1031020.46-NODE-46-length-84792-cov-24.636912_pt1 | contig 84792 bp, 86 predicted proteins | sample MGYA00517109_ERZ1031020 | MGnify/ENA primary metagenome ERZ1031020 (study PRJEB33719, sample SAMN04261270) | wastewater metagenome | biome: rural village; feature: human; material: feces | host: Homo sapiens | place: El Salvador | collected 2013-01-07 ... | reverse complement strand
AGGCTAGAAGGTTCCGGAAATCCAAAGTATAATTTTTAAAGTTGAACCGTTAAAATGAGATTGACAATGAAACAGATTATTAAGTTTCTCAAGAAGATGAGTGTGGAAAACGCTTTGTTTTTCTTCTCAATGTTTGGAGTGGCAATGATGGCTTTTGCTTTCATGGGTGGTAACATGCGCTTCCTTGATGAGGGATTGGCCATCTGGCTGATAATAGCTGGAGCAGTGGTAGCTGGTGTGGGAATGATTGGAGTCTTCGCTAAGAACGACTTCTTCATCTACGACATCAACGAGGCTTCATAGATTCTTTCGGGAGAGGTGAATAACCTCTCCTGTGCTTCTTTTTATGTTAGACAAAGGTGGTGGTATATGTTAAAAATGAAAGATATATCATTTTATAGCAGTCATTTTAAGTTCCATCACTTATCTTTGTAACTTCAAAAATATAGATGATATGAGAATGAATGAGATTTCTTGGCAACGAATGGTGTATATGAACCATAGTGCCAACGTTGTTCCTGCAGGAAAACCCTATAAGAAGCAAATGCTTCAGGGAAAAGTCTTTCCTGTCACTAAAGCACAGGCTAGGAACTTTGTTCTGATGGGGTGTCTGCTCAATGAACTTAACAACGAGGATGTTCGGGTAGTGGAATTGATACTGAACAAGCATGGAATTGTTGGCAACTACAGCTATGCCAAGAAAAAGGGGATGGTGAGACTCGTCAACTCATGTGATTTCGACAAGGCTCTGAGAATGGAATATAATTTTTAAAATTTGATGATATGGAAGAAAAGTATGAGAGTTTTAAACAGAAAATTCTGAAACTGAACGAACTCGCTTTGAGAGGGGAAGAGGGAGAAGCCATTAATGCTCGAAAGGCAATGGTTAGGCTTTGCTCTACCCTGGGTGTTAATTTGGAGGACATCTTGAATGAGAGCGAACAAAAGAAAGAATATGTCTTCAATGTTGGATGTGACCACTTGCTGAAGGAGCTGTTCTTTATGTGCAGTGAGAAAATCTTGGGCGACGGTGAGATTTGGTATAAGGAGAAGAATAGCCATATATCCTTGGAACTTACTCCTTCACAATATGCCGAGTTGTTTACTTACTTCGATTTTCACAAGGAAAACTTCAAGAAGGAACTGAAAGCTACAAGGAAAAGATTGCTTCTGGCATATTTGTTGAAACATAATATCTATGTTGGTAATGATGACGGAACAGACAAAGAGCTTTCATCGGAGGAACGCCGCAATGCTTGGAAGACTTTGCAGATGGTTGATGGCTTGGAAAATGTGTCTTATTTAAAATCTTTGGAAGACAAGTAAATGGAAAAGAATGATATTTAATACTATGAAATGGTGATTGCCAGAATGAGAAAAATGAGGGAAGAGGCAGAAAAGCGAAATACTACTGTTGATTTCTGTAAAATACAATAGGGACTCTCTATTTTCTGTAGCGAAATAGTCTCTGCTTTTTGGAGTGTTTACACTAAAAACAGAGACTATTTTGTTATTAATATGTGTGAGATATGGTAACAAACACTGTCTCACCAGAATATCCTATCTTATAGGTTACTTCTTCCACAAGCCAGCGATAATCCGTCAATCCTTCGTTGAAAATTTCTTCATGCTCGTCGCCATACACCACCATATGCAGGAGAGACTTGTCTTCTAGCTCCTTTACGTTCCTTAGGTAGGATGGTGTCCTGTCGTCTTCTTTTCGAATCTCTTCCAATAGTAAGTGCAGGTCACTGTCGGAATTGGATAGTTGGCAGTAAAGCTGCTTGAATATCATGTCTTCGTAGTCGGAGAGCATGATGAATTCTCCTTTTCGAGGAATTATGGACATTTCGCATTCTATGAAGAATGCTCTGTGGGGATAGCACTCTGGGATATTGTTATAACAATCTATTCCTGTGCATCCCCAAACATTTTTTGGTAATAATATGACTTTCATCTTGATTTCTGGTATTGCTTAATATTCCGACAATGCTTCACTGCGGGAAACGCTTCTAGCCACGAAACTGAAGGAATTGCCTGTGCTCTTGTACTTGCAAGGTTCGCCTACTTTCGAGACTGCCACGCAAAACACAGAGAGTGGAAGAGGAGCTTCGGGATGCTCTTTTACAAAACTCTCGATTTGTTCCTTGAACCAAAATGCTTTCTTGCCATTGAAAACCACTACAAGGTTGCCGTTGCATTCTATGGCTGCCCTGCCAACTTCTTGGTCAAATATGTCAACTTTTTCCATTGTGCAACTTATTTTAGTTCTCTTACTTCCATGTTTACACCTCTCTCATAGATGACAAAGGTGTAGGTCTTTCCCTTATACTTGAACTCATCTATGGTACGTGATATGTCACGGCCTTTTACGTTCTCTTTCCCGGAAAGTCTGTTCATTTCGGCAACTTGGTTCTTCCTGTAATAGCCCAATATACCTTGTATGACCAAGATTGCGGCGACAAGGGCAAATAGCCAAATGTTGTCTTTGAAAAATTTTCTCATCTGTCTTGTTCTTTAATTGTTATTATACTCTTCTATGGCCTTGAATATCTCCAAAGCCACTTGCGGAACCCAGGCATTGCCGTATGCCTTTATGGATTCCTTTCTCCATTTTCCTTCAGAAATGGCAAGGTCGTCCACATCGAAGGGAAGCCCATCATCTCCTCTGCATATAGTGGGTTGAACTGACGGGAACCCTGTGAACCCCCGGTTTCCTCTGCTACTTTCTTCGGTGATGGCAGCTTGCCGTTCATGGCAAGGGCTGTCAGTCCCATTCCCATCTGGCTCTTGGGATTGAGCTTGGTGGTGTACTTGGTCGCCTCCACAGCTGTAGGCGTAGGGAGGAGGTGCAGGGGCAGAAACTCCGTCCTGCCCTTCTTGTTGCAACGTTTCAAGCCCTGTGTCTGTACGGTGGGCAATAATCCATATCCTGTTTCTTCTATGGGGCGCTCCTGTGGCACAAGCTGGAATAACAAGCGGTTGGACTTCATATCCTTCTCGCTCAATGTCTTCACAGATGGCATCGAGGATGTACCTGTATTCTTCTCTACATACAACACTTTCTTCGAAGAGAAAGTCTGAACGTCCCATTTCAGTGACACTGCTGGGTTGTACCATCGTCGTGATGCCAACAACGTTTTCAGCAACGACCCAAGTGGGCTGTATCTCCCGAATCGCTCGTAGCATTTCAGGCCAGAGGTAGCGGTCATCTTCCGCTCCTTTTCTGCTTCCTGCATAGCTGAAGGGCTGACAGGGAAATCCGCCTGTGAGAACATCGACTTTTCCCTTCCACTTCGTGAAGGTTGTCTTGGTGATGTCTTCATAACTTTCTGAATTTGGAAACCAATAGTCAAGAACTTGCCTTGGAAACTGCTGTATCTCGCAATGGAAGAGATTTTTCCATCCCATCCAGGAGGCTGCAAGCTCCGCTCCGCCTATCCCCGAGAATACGCTTGCGTGGGTCAAGATGTTCTTGATGGTGGTATCGTTTGTTAATGGGGCTTCTCGCCCCCTTTCACCCCTCGGTGTTTTCAGGTATAGATTATTAAACCTGCTGCCGCACTGGGAGGAAGGGGAACGATGCCTACGAGTTGAAGATTTGGGAAATATCCCCTTTTCTGGGCTTTTTCACACGCACCTTTCCATGAAGCTCCTCATACTTGCGGATAAACATATTGAGGCCAACTCCGATGATTTCCTTGATGGCCACTCCCTCGATGTCGGCGATGGTTCGTACCTTACTCATCACATCTGGGTCAACCATGGTGCTGATTACCTCATAGCGTGGTTTCTCCTTTCGTCTGGTAGGTGAAGGAGCCTCGCTAGGGCATTCTTGTGTAGGAACTGCTTCCTGTTCCTCGGTCTTCCCAGTCAACCCTTGTAACAGGGAATCCATTGCGTTTGAATTGATGCTCTTTGACATAACTGCTAATTTTACGTTCTACTTGCTGATGGTTACATTGTTTAATACCATTCTCTTCAAAAACTCCTCGGTCAGGGCGATGTAGTCCTGTGCGCCATTGCTCTTCTTGTCGTAGTCAACGATGTTCGTTGCCTCCAATGGTGCCTGGGCGATGGTGACATTCTTGCGAATCTTTGTCGTGAACACTAAATCGTCCAGCTGCTTTCTCAAACCTTCCTCGATGTTCTTGCTGAGCTTCGTTCCTTCCCATCGAGTGATGGCGATACCGAAGATGTTTACCTTTGGATTGAGGAACTTCTTGATTTGGTTGATGAAGTCGAAGATCATCTTCAATCCGTTAAATGGCAAGACTTCTGCTACCAAAGGGATAATCACATAGTCGGATGCCGTGAGGGCATTCAGGGTGAGCAACCCAAGGGAAGGTGGGCAATCGATGAGGATGTAGTCGTACTCGCTCTTGTAGTTCTCCAACAACTCTGAGAGGATTCTCTCTCTCGCCATCTTTCCTGCCAACTCCAAGTCTGCCTGGGCTAGGTTCAAATCGGCTGGTATCATGTCCAAACGGATGTCCTCACGTACCTTATATATATAAAGGGAGGTGGAGGACTGGGATTTCAAGCCATCATAGATGGTGGTTGTGACCTCTTTCTTCAAGAGTGAACTCGTGAGGTTTGCCTGGGCATCCAAATCTACCAAGAGAACCTTGTAACCCTTGGAGGCAAGGATTGAACCCATACTTGCTGTTGTCGTTGTCTTACCAACGCCACCTTTATGGTTGGCGAAGGAAATAATCTTTGCGTAATGTTTCATAAATGTTTATATAATTATATGTTTGTTTAAATGTTGTTTTGAATACGACTGCAAAGATATAAATATTTCTTTATATAATGAAATAAATATTGAATTATTTGCTTATATAAATGTTTTTTTGTACCTTTGCATCAGAAAAAGTTCTTAAAACATAAGTAATATGAAGAAAATTTTAGCATCAATGATGATGTTGGCTGCAACTTCCACAGGATTTGCCCAACAGGTAACGGCTCCAGAGCCTGAGTTTATTAACAGCTATTGCGTGCTCACAAGTGATTCCACTTTTGATGCGCTCCCAAAAGAGGACGGAATGATTTCCAAGCATCAGAACAAGTTTGGTAAGTTCGCTAAGATTGCAGGAGCTGTAGGAGACTTGGGGTTTGCAGGAGGTATGATAGGTGTTAGTACCGCAGGTAGTGCATCTGGGGCAATCAACGGTCTCAGAGTGATGGGAACCGCTGCTGGAGTAGGACAAGCTGCCGATGCTGTGAACACCCTCGCTGGAGCAGAAGGAATGGACATTGCTTTCGCAGGTGGCAAGTCTGCCTACACCGTAAAGAATGCAAGCAATGGCATCCGTTTACTCATCAAGGGAGAGAAGAACGAGTACGATCCAATGGAAATTTACCGCATTGTACGCTTCAAAGCATCAAAGAAGGACAGAAGAATCCAATGGATGGAGTTTAAGCCAGCCTTGATTGGCAGTGCTGAGACCAAGAAAAGAGGATATGTTGCTTTCACTGGTCATAAGTATGGAAACCAAAGCTATCTCTTGGAGATTCCGGCATCAGAGGCAGAACCAGGAGAGTATGGCATCTTCTACATGTCAATCATCACGGCTACAGCCATCCCTGTAGGAACATTTAGTATTAACAAATAAAACGTTACGATTATGGAGGCTTTATTAACTTTGGCATTTGCCGGTTGGCTCGGCAAGAAAACCGTGGAAGCGGTAGTTGGTGGTGGAAATAAAAAGAAAAGAAGACGCTCTAAGACCAACTGGGATAGACTAAGCTATTCCCAGAAGGCTTGGCTTCATGACCATTCACTATAGTTTAATGGCAAATCCTGTAGTTTAAATTGCAAAATCATTATATATAAGGTTCAACGCTCCTGGTTCGAGAGAATCAGGAGTTTTTTGTTTGTAAGCCATTAAAACTCATAAAAGTTTGGAGATTAGAAATATTTGTCGTACTTTTACAGCGGAATAAATTTAATAAAGTCCCTTTGTGGCATAAATTATGTGTAAGGTATCAGAAGAGACAATCCTCAAGGCTAACGAGAGGATGAGAAAATATAAGATAGGGCAGAACAACAAGAATGTCTCACCTATGGGGTTTACCGTGGACACTCATGTCCAAGGTAAGACCTATAGTCAAACATTTACAGAAAATAGCATTAATGCCATCTTTGAACGTGTACTAAGCAATAGGCAGCATGGCAAAGCACTATAACTTCATTTATGAGGAATTGGTAAGGTATGAGGGTGACTTGGTAGGACGTGTTGCCTACTCACTGTATAAAAGGGAAAAGATTGCTTTTATAGAACAATAGAGTAGGATGTAGGGGAGTAATCCCCTACATCTACTCTATTTGAAATATTTCGGTGCTATTTTACTTTGCTTGCCCTTTGCTCATAAGTTCGGCATAGGCAAGGGCATCTCTGATAATGCAACTGCTTTCAGTCTCTTTGTCTTCCTTGCAAATGGCCCTGTATTGTTGCTTGAAGACATCTGGACATTCCTCATAGGCATCGATAAGGACATATCTTATCCATTTGTCATAGTCCTTGGGATGAGGAAGCTTAAGTCTTCTCAGAAACATACCTGTGGCACGCTTCAAGGTGTTGGCATCGAGCTTGACGGCCTTGCCTGTTTCCATGTCTATCCAGGCAAACAACAGGTGGGCTACCTGCACAGAGCGATCTATGCTGATTTGAAAACATGATACCTTGAATCTTTTTTCAAATGCCAGACTTACTTCCTTTATTTGCTCCAGTGTGGTGGATGCTGGAACCTCAAAGGAAATTTCCCTGATGACCTTTGTGTTGCGATATGGCAGAAAAGAGGTCTTCTTTTCTATCACTCTAAGAAGTTTCTCGTATCTTGATACGTAAGTCTCTTCTATCCAATATTCTGGTTGCATGGGCAAATCTGCCCTAGCAACGTCAATGTTAAGGATTCCGTTATTTCTCATAAGGTTTGCGTTCAATATCATTTACTTTTTCCATAAGTCCCCATCTCTGTAAGTGAACTTAATCTCGTAGATGAAGGCGATGATGATGCCAATGACGGCAACACCGAATGCTATTCCCACTATTTTCATAGGCTCTCTTTGTTTTTTATGAACTTGTAATAGGCGTATGAGCGAAGGCTCTGAAAGTGTATGTAACTTCCCGACCAGTCCACTGCGGCCGGATTTCTGTCCATGATGGTTCTCGTTAGCACCTTTCCTGCTGAACTGTTGGGCAAGAACAGGTTCACTTCCTCGTACTCCTCGCTTTCTACGAGAAAGTGAGAGAGGTTGAAATGGTGGTTGAGGATGATGCAATCGCATTCCTTGGGGAGTGCAATCTTGCCGTCCTTCGACAAAGAGAGATAGGCCAGATAGTCCATGAAATTACTAAAAAGGCAGCAACTAGCGACTGAGCCTTTTTTAGAAGGTTGCAATGTGATGCCCTTGCGATGAATTGTCGTTGGTCTTTTCATCTCCGTCAGGCTGATGAACTCCACGCCTCCGTGTACGTTTCTCATTCCTATTCCGTGCCACACTCTGTTCAGGCTGCTACAGTCGATGGAATATACTTCTTCTGGTATCGAGGAAGGATTTATGCCAAATTCTTGCAGTTTTTCTTGATCTTTCACTGTCAAGGACTCAAAGCAGATTTCTTCTGCTGCGTGTTCCAAATGCAGTGCTTTTCCGTTCTTTTGCTTGTTCATGATTGTTAAATATTTATTCGTTTCACTCATTTACTTTTATCATCATGATGTTCCTACATCTTGTTTATTAACTTTTGTAGGTCTTGTGTCGTTCTTCCTAAGGCGAAATAGTCGCTAATGTCCTTTTCTTGCTTGGTTCCGCTGAGAGGTAACTCCAATCTGAAAACGTTGTAATTGCCATTGTGCTCTTCCACTCTGCTCTTGGATTCCTTGATGCCTGTAGTATCAGAATCGTAAAGAAATATAATTTTTCTGAACCTCTGGGAAAGCAGCTTTATTTTGTCTGCAGGTATCTTTGCCGTCTCTCTGTTGAATGCTATGGCATTGTAGCTATGGGAAGCAAGGGACAGGACATCCTTTTCTCCACCAGTGATGAACACCATGTCGCCGTTTTCTTGCAACTGTTCCCATCCAAACACATATGGCGTTGGCAGGTCGCCGCCATACAGAAATCTGTTTTCTGCCTTAGGACGATATACTTTGATGCCCTTCATGTCGTTGAAGAAATAGCCGTAGGCTGGGATGGCCTTGGAACCAAATATGTTGAAACTCTTGCCGTCGGCTTTATAGAAAGTCACGCTTCTTAGGCTGTGAACATGATAGCGACGTAGGGTGTTGACATCGATTCCATACTTGTTCCAATACTCTAGTTCCCAAGACATAAATTCTTGTATGACAGGCATGAAAGTCTTGATACTTGATGTCTTGTTCTTGCTGATTTCTTGCTTGATGGCAGCTCTGTTGAACTGGGGCTTTGAGGAATACTTTCCCTTGTTCTCCTCAAAGACTCCCAGGCACAGATCCTGGTCGATTCTCTCCAATACGGCCTTGAAATCATTGCGGATGCTCATGTTCAGCACCCTTGCAGCGATTGCAAAGGCGTTGCCGCTACATCTGCTGTCGCCAAAGTCCTGGAGATAGTAGTAGGCTTGCTCTCCTGGAGGCTCGTTGAGATACAGATGGCAGGACGGACGGTTGTCGCCACTTCTGAAGGGGCTCTTGAACTTTTTCTTCAAGCACTCCTTACCCAGATAATAGCTGAAAATATCCAGTCCTCCATCTGTTTTCTCCAAAATTGTTTTGTATTCTTCCATGTAAAACCTAATTTTTGCCGCTTTATTTGCGATTTGAGACGTTTTGTTTGTTTCTGTGAGGAATTTATTGCTTGCCTCGGAAAAGTCGTCCTGAGCGTTGTTTTTTACGTTTTTTAGTGAATCTTGCGGAAGTTGATGTCTGGCATGTGTACCACTTCCATCAGCTCGTTGAGCCTTTCCGCAAGCCTGTCACCATATTTCGGGCGTATGTCTGCCATCGGCAAGTTGGTGGTGATGATGGTCGGGAGCATCTTGTCGTAGCGATACGACAACAGCTGCTCGATGGGCTTGTATCTGTTCCCGTACTCGCAGAAGTCCGTTTCTTCCGTTCCTAGCTCGTCGATGGCGAGGATGTAGGTGTTGGCGCATCGCTCAAATTTGGGCTTGTTACTTACGAACATCTGGTAGAGTTCTCTAGCCGTGACTAGCCAGATTCCTGCCTTGGAGCTGAACACGCTGCCTTCTCCATTGCTGGGATCAGGAATCTTGCAGCAGTTGATGAAGCTTCGCATCCCCTTCACGCAGGTGGTCTTTCCGTTGCCTGTGATGCCGTTGAGGACAAGCCAGCAGTGCTCCTTTCCGGTTGTTAACCACGAGGCGACTTTTTTCATGCTTTCCATCTGGGATGGTTCGGCAACGAAAGACTTCTCTCTCTTTTTCACCTCTTGGGCGAAATGATAGCGCAGATGCTCAAAGCACAGCTCTGGGGTGAACCCCATATTAGAAATTTCCTTCATAGATGCCTCCTTCCGAACTTTTTGGTACAAACTTCTCGCCGCTCCAACGCTCTGAGGTTGGTGATGGGGAACGGTTGGAAGCCTGAGGTTGGTTGATAGTTCTCAAATTCTTTTCAAGCCAGTCGCAGAAATGACACTTGAAGTCTTTCATATCCTCATGCTTATCCTTGCCACGGCAGACTAGTTCAATCTCGAACTCGTCAACTTTGTTCTTCACTTCCTCTGATGTGGAGAGCTTGTATTTTTTCTGAATGGCAGCTAACCATGCGGCTTCCACCTTCACGAGTTCCGCAAAACTTTCTTTGCTTGATTTCTTTTGCTCGTTTTCTTTCTTCACGTCGGTCACTTCCAAAACTTCGACGAAATCCCCCTCACGCACGTGCGCGATGTCGCCGTCGATATTCTTTATTTCTTTTATTCTTTTATTCTTATATTCTTTTTGTGTTGCCCAAGTACTGCCAAACTCCTGCCCATCTTGTGCCAAGGTTGTGCCTATGTCTTGCCCACCTTGTGCCACCATTGTGCCGTCTTGGAATCTGGTTGAGCTGTAACTTGCTGTTTTATAATTATTTGTATCTCCGTTATTTTGTGTCGTTATTGCACCTTCTTTTGTGTTACTTTTACTTTCTATCAAGTTGTGCCCATCTTGTGCCACCATTGTGCCGTCTGAAAAATTCTTTTTCTGATAACTATCATAATTACAGATGGTTATGATGCTTTGTTTATGTGACACCCCTGGCAAATATTCTATTTCGCCAGTTCTCTGTAATCTTGTTAAGCAGGTTCTGATGCTTCGCTCGGAAATACCTGTTGCTTTCGTCAACAATCTCAATGTGGTATTGAGTTGCCATGCTTCACTTGTACCATTATTACCTACGACTAGTTTTGCTTTCAACATGAAATATACGTACAGGTGTACCATGTTTGGTTCATGGTACCAACCCCAATCGCAGATTTTGCGATATAGCTTTATCCAATCTGGTGCATTTTCATCTATGCCAACAGGTTGAAACTTGTTGAAATCTACAAGAATGATAATCCTGCCATGCTTTAGTTTCTTGTATTCGATTTCTTTGGTTCGTTGGAGTCTTGCAAGGCTTGTCCTTAACGACTTCAATGAAATTCCAGTTTCTTTGGATAGCGTGTTGAGAGAAACAAGACATTCGCCACGTTTGATGGTGATGTCATTGTATTTGACATCATAAACGTTGGCGTTGAGAAGAAGGTACAGATATAGCTGCACCATGTTTGCGTCATGGTACCAACTCCAATTTACAAAGTTGCGTGGCAACTTAATCCAACTATTGTCTGCTATGTTCATGATTCTTTGGCTTTTGATTCCTCTATTTTGAAAGACACGCAGGGCTTGCCGCCTTTGTAGCTGATGATGATTTCATCGTCTTTCTCTGTTATGTCTCGTATGTAGGAAAGGAGAAATTTTCCTCTTTTCCAACTTAGCTCTTGCTTTTTTATGTCCTCGCCTAGGTTGTGGAGTGCAAGCTTGCACTCTTCTATGCCTTGGCAAGGGGCAAAGTACGAAGGCTTCAACTTCACGAGGAGGTCTATAAGCCAAGGTTGCTTCTCTGCTACTTGATAATGTCTTTTTATTCTGTACATTGCTCTTTGCTTGAAAAGTAGTCTTGCTCTCTTCGGTGTAACTCCTGAAGGTCGCTGACTTTGTATTCTGTCTTTCCCTTTCTCTTGGAAAAAGGTTTGAGCTTGCCTTCCTTAATCCAACGGCGCACATTCCCAGAACCGAACACTCTCATACTTTCTCGCTCACTATAATACTTTTTTGGAGGATTCTTTATCAAGAGCGCAATCTTCGGTGCCAGGAAAGTAGCTAAGTCTTCAAGAAATGTCTTGTAACTGACATTCTTGTCCTCAAACACGATTCGCTGTTCCATAAATTTCTGTTTTATTGTTCAACTCACTTGGATATACCACAGGATTTGAACGCCCATGATATATTCCTGCTTCCTTCAGTATCTTCAAGACACCACAGCGAGAAAAGTTGTATTTCTTGGCAAGGTGTTCCATCACAGGGGTTGGTTTCAGCACCTTGTTCAGGATGAGTTGCCCATACACGTTGAGGTAGTCGCTGATGACTTGCTCCCTCTTTTTTATTCTTTCGCCTATCGAGGTTCCTGAATAAACTTCGGTTAAAATTTCAAAGTTATTCTTGCTCATATTGTATTTTTTATGTATATTTGCAAACGTATTTCGTTTTACGAACGTTACTATTTCGTTATTTCGAGTGCAAAGATAAATAAAGTTTTAATAAAAACTTAAAGAAAGGTTTAAATTTAAGATAGTTTTATTTAATTTTACATATAATGACAGGTAATAGATTAAGAGAACTTTTAACTCTCGGGAATGTGAGCATTAAAGGTTTGGCTGAGAAATTGAATATGACTCAGCCTAATTTAAGTGCTCAGTTTAAGGTGCAAGATGTGAAGTCTGGCATCTTGGAGAGAATATGTGAAGTTCTTGGTGTGACTATGGATTTCTTCTATGGTGGAACAAAGTACATGAAGAATGGCGGCGAAGGCTACGTTGCTAAAGAAGAAACTGTAGGCGTGGCGCAGGAAGAGGATGCAGCAATCCTATATAAGAAACGACAACAGAGCCTTGCTGATGCAAAAGACCAGGAGATTATATTTCTAAAGGGACAGGTGCAAGCATTGAAGGAAACTATCCAAATGCTTGGTGGCAAGAACTCAAATGTGGATGTGCCTATGCCGTTGCAGAAAAAGAATGCGTAATTATCCATCACGATTTCATGAAAAATAGATAATGAATTAACTATATATAAATATGTATATAAATATAATAAGGTGTAAAGCCTTTACATAGACAGAAGGAAATATTATCCTATGTTTAGAGTAACCTACGGAAAGGGCTTCCCATACTGATAATATTGCTGCGGCGCAGGCTGCTGTTGAGGAGTAAATCTTTTCTGAAGAAGATAAGTACGATTAATAGATTAGACAATTTGAGAGGGAAGTGTTTCAAGAGGAAGCACTTTCCTCTTTTTCGTTTTTTTAGCGATTGTTGGATAGAAAAACACGAAAAAACTTGCAGATTACAATTATTTTCTGTACTTTTGTCGGAAAATAGAGAAATATGGAAGGATTGGTTATGATTTATGCGACGATTTCCCGGCACGCCCTGAAAGGGCAGAAGCTCCTAGCCCAGGGCAGCGCCCTGGGTAATAGTTGTTGTAGCTCTGCGCCCTGTAAGGGCAAAAGCTTTAAAAATATAGCTGCAGTATGGAAGCTTTTGCCCTTACAGGGCGTAATTACCATCTCTATATTATCCCCAGGGTGTTGCCCTGGGCTAGGAGCTTCTGCCCTTTCAGGGCGTATGGGGCTTACTTGCAAAATTTAGTAAATAATTTAAAGGCTTCAAAAATGAATACATTGGCTTTAACTTTTGCTGTGTGCTCAATAGTAGCATTGGCCTTTCTTGCATGGCTCTTTACCCCTTGGGGAAAGAAGTGGTCTAAGGAATTGTAGTGATGAAGAAGATGAAATATATAATGATGGCTTGCTTGCTGACAGCAAGCCTGGGTGTCGGGGCCAAGTCGATGAAAGACCTGCTGGTTTCGATGCCTGATGAAGTAATGCCTTGTCTCAACAAGAACATGCGACTCGAATTTGCTGAGTTGCAGGAGATGGGAGTGAAGGCTGAAGTGAAGAATCTCCTGGAAGAGGTGAGCGTGATGGATACGCTCACCCAGGACTTCGTGCAGATCCGTATGACCAAGGCTTCTACCTTGCAGATGAAAAAGTTGCCTGTGGAAAACGGAGATTCCGTGCTCTGCGTAGTCAAGACTTTCGCTGGTCCCGAGAAGGAGAGTGAGCTCTATTTCTATAATCAGGATTGGAAGAAGATGGATGCCACTCGTCTCCTGGATGGCAAGCGAATGGAGGATTTGGCAGAAAGCCTTATCCAGAAACCGGATACGATGAGCGAAACTCGCTTTGCAGAACTGAAGGCGATGATAGAACCGAGAATGGTGAGCGCCTTGCTTTTGCAGAACGAAAACTCGCTGGTTGTACGCCTGTCTTTGCCATTGCTTTCTGCTGATGATAAAAAGGCAGTAAATGCAATAAAATTGCAAAGAAATTTTAATTGGAATGGAAAATCCTTTAAAGAGAGTTAAATCTCTGTAGGTTTTTGCAATAAAATATGGAAAGTTGCAGGATTATTTGTAATTTTGCAGCGTGTTTTTCATGGTATTAGATTATTAAGGTTAATAAAAGATTGGTTGTCGGGAGACAATCAATTTTTTTTTGCCCTTTTCTGAAGGCTTTAGCCCTTTACTTTTCTCTTCGTCCGATGACCGCTGGCTCTGGACGTATGGGATGTTTTAGAAGGGTGGGTTGTTTAGAAGATAAACAACCCGATGATTCCACAGATGAAAAGCAGCAATATCGGATTTGCCTTTTTGGCCTTGGTGAAATAGAAGGCACCCAGGAACAATGCTACGCTGGCACCGAAAGCAAATGGATCTTCTGTTGGCGATCCAAAATTCTCCTTATTCATCAAGAGCACAGCTGCTGCAGCAATCAATCCGATGATGGCAGGACGGAGACCCGCAAAGACATCCTTCACAATCTTGGAATCCTTGTGAGTCATCAGATAACGGCTGATGAGAATCATGATGATGAATGGCAGCCACATGATGGAAAGGGATGCCAGGAAGGAGCCCGCCCAGGCTGCCCAGGTAGGATAACCGGCATGAAGACAGGCGGTATAGCCCACGTATGTGGCGCAGTTGATGCCGATAGGACCCGGAGTAGATTGGCTGATAGCCACGATATCTGTAAACTCGGCATTGGTGAGCCAATGGTTCTTTACTACGGTTTCGTTGTGGATGAGCGAAAGCATCGCATATCCTCCACCAAAATTAAATGTACCAATCTTGGTAAATATGATAAATAACTTCAGGAATAGCATTTTTCTTACTTTGAACTTTTAGCGTTGAACTTTTAACTTTATGATTAGCTTTGCTTCTTGTACTTGCCATAAAGCCAGCCAAGCACGCCGGCAGCAATGATGATGTAGATAGGCGAGATGCCGAATGCAGCAATCAGCGCACAGCATACAAACGGAATCCAGATGTTGTAGCGGTTGATGTTCGCCGTCTTTGCCATCTTGAAGCAAGGAGCCGCAATCAGCGCCACCACAGCCGGACGAACGCCCGCAAAGAACTTGCCCACCCAGTAATTATCCTTAAACTGCTGGAAGAACATGGCGATGATGAGAATGGCGATGATAGAAGGCAGGGCGATGCCGACAGCCCCCACTATGCCACCCCATACACCCTTCATCTTGTAGCCGATATGGCTCGCCATATCAATGGCGAAGATGCCCGGGGTAGTTTGAGCCACCACCATGATGTCCATAAATTCCTGTTTGTCCATCCATCTGTTCTTATCCACGAATTCTCTCTCCATGATAGGTATCATGGCGTAGCCTCCACCTAGCGTAAAGGCGCCAATCTTATTACACGTTAGGAAAAACTTTAATAACATTTTATCTTTTGTTTTGATTTCGGCTGCAAAATTACATATTATTTGTTAAATAAACTAGCTTTTTTGCGGATATTCTTAAAAAATCTGCGTTCTTTAAGAGATTTTGTGTACCTTTGCAAGATATAATCTGCAATGGCGTATCCCTTGAGAAGGAGGACGTAGCAGACAGAAAAAGAATATTAAAACCATAAGGAAATATAATAATAAGAAAATGAATCTAAAAGTTCGCTTGGCGCTGATGAACTTTCTGGAGTTCGCAGTTTGGGGAGCCTATCTCACATCTATGGGCAACTATCTCGGCAAGGCTGGGATGGGTGCTGAAATCTCCTGGTTCTATACCATCCAGGGTATAGTTTCTATCTTCATGCCTACATTGATGGGTATTGTTGCTGACAAGTATGTGCAGCCGCAACGCCTCTTGGGCTATTGCCATCTCCTGGCCGGCTTGTCGATGATAGCTCTTTTCCTGATGGGAGAGGCGAGTGCTACTCCTAACGAGACAGTCTTCATGGTAATCTATACCTTCAGCGTAGCTTTCTATATGCCTACGCTGGCGCTGTCAAATACTTCGGCGTTCACCATTCTGAAGAATCATGGACTTGATACCGTGAAGGATTTCCCTCCAATCCGCGTCTTTGGTACCGTAGGATTCATCCTTACCATGTGGATTGTCAACTGTGCTACCTGGGATAACGGTTCGTTTATGTTCCTCTTTACCGAAAATGCACATAAGTTCCAATATACCCACTTCCAGTTCCTGGTATCTGGAGTATTGGGCATCGCCCTCTTCCTCTACTGCTTCAGCCTGCCACAGTGCCCGTTGGTGAAGAAAGAGGCACGCAGCTGGATGGAGACCTGGGGCTTCGATTCCTTCAAGCTCTTCAAGAGCCGCGAGATGGCGATGTTCTTCATCTTCTCGGGTCTGCTGGGTATGAGCCTGCAGGTAACCAATGGTTATGCTACTCCGTTCATCACCAGTTTCAAGGGCGATCCTTCGATGCTGGATACATTTGCAGCCAATAATGCCACTCTCCTGGTTTCTATTTCCCAGGTGGCGGAGGCACTCTGCATACTCCTGATTCCATACTTCCTCAAGCGCTATGGCATCAAGGTAGTGATGCTCATTGCTATGTTTGCATGGGTATTCCGCTTCGGATTCTTCGGATTGGGTAACCCTGCTTTCCCAGGCGTATCCCTCTTTATACTCTCATGCATCGTCTATGGTGTGGCATTCGATTTCTTCAATGTATCGGGTGGACTGTTCGTAGATCAGAAATGCGAGCCTAAGGTGCGTGCTTCTGCCCAGGGACTTTTCATGCTGATGACCAATGGTTTGGGAGCCTCTGTTGGTACAATTCTTGCAGGACAGGTTATCAACCATTATTGTCATTGGGAGAATGGGTATTTGATGGGCGATTGGCAGACTTGCTGGTTTATCTTCGCAGGTTATGCACTCGTGGTCGGTGTAGCCTTCGCCGTATTGTTTAGACCAAAGAAAGGATAATGAAAATGGAAAAAATAAAATTAGTTTATCAGGGAGCTTTTGCAATTCCTGATGCAGAGGAGGCTTGTGTTGTCACTCTTACTGATGCCGAGGAGGAACGTGCACTCTCCATTGTAACAGATAAGCCGATGGCTAATGAAATCAAGTTTCGTCAGCTTGATAAGGATGTCAAGCATCCGCATCTGGTAGATGTGTTGGCTAGAATGATTTGTGAACAGGGTCCTCAAGCCTATCACGTTGTTTTCGAGGCTAATGGAAACATCGGTCCTAAGGCAAAACTGGTGAATGCTACTTCTGGATCAGCGTATTCTCTTCCTCAGGATGAGGCTGTCCTGCTGGCGTTGGCTGCCGGTCTGGAGATTTTTACCAATATGGAGGTGCTTCAGAAATTCACTACACCTTTCCGCAAGGATGTGATGAGTGTGGCACTTCCTATCGTGGGATTACCGGATTCACTTCTCAAGAAAGCACTGGAGAAAGCGGTAGAAGAAGAAAACTACGAGGGAGCTTCCTTTATCCGTGATGAGATGAAGCGCCGCCAGGAAGAAAAGGATGAAAAGAACTTGACTGATTGATCATTGATGATAGATAATTGATAACGAATGAAAGAGGTTAGATATTTCTATGTGCCGGATGCGGCAAATCAGGTGGAATTGCCTGCTGAGGAAGCTACCCATGCGCTGAGAGTGTTGCGACTGAAGGGTGGTGATGAGATTTTCCTCATGGATGGGGAAGGGGCTTTCTACCGTGCAGAGGTGACAGCAGCCTCCAGCAAGCGCTGTCTTTATGAAATCAAGGAGAATATGCCTCAGAAACGTGCATGGAAGGGGCATATCCATCTTGCCATTGCACCTACCAAGATGATGGAGCGTATAGAGTGGATGGCTGAGAAAGCTACGGAAATCGGGTTCGATGAACTCTCTTTCCTCAATTGTCAATTTTCTGAACGAAAGGTAGTGAAGACTCCTAGAATCGATAAGATTGTCATCTCTGCCGTGAAGCAGAGTCACAAGGCATGGAAACCGGTCGTGAATGAGTTGGAGAGCTTCAAGGATTTCATCCAGACTCCTCGTTCGGGCAGAAAGTTCATCTGTCATTGCTACGAAGAAGTAGAGAAGAAGGATTTCTTCACGGAAATCAATTCGTGCTGTATGGATTCTGATGCATCTCAGGATTCATCTGCATCCCAGGAGTCCGATGCTGATGATATCACGGTATTGGTAGGCCCAGAAGGCGATTTCTCTATTGATGAAGTTCGTCTTGCCGTGGAGAATGGTTACGAGAGCGTATCGCTGGGAACCAGCCGACTTCGCACGGAAACGGCGGGACTTGTAGCTGTTCATATGGCGCATATTGCAAGAAGAATATAAGAAGATTATATAAGTGTTAGTTTTTGTGATGAAAAGATTGTATAAGAATTTGGTTTTGATGAGCTTAGCACTTCTCGTTGTAGTGTTAAGCTCATGCTCTGGCAGCGATTATCTCAATGCCATTCCTAAGAAAAGTACAGCTCTTATCTCGGTGGATTTACAGCAGATGGCTTCCGATAAGAATGCGGAAGACAAGGCGGGTATGCTCAAGTCTCTGCTCCACGTGGATGATGTAGATAAGTGTGGCATCGATATCTCTGAAAAACTTTATCTCTTCGAGAGTGCCGATGGCAACCTCGGTCTCTGTGCCAAGGTGAGCGATGAGGGGGATGTGGAAGACTGGCTTGCCTCGCTTGCCAAGAAGCGCATTGCTTCGGAAGTGAAGGAGCGCAAAGGCTTTCATTTCGCAGTATTGAAGGATTCGTGGCTTGTGGGCTTCTCCGGTCAGGCGCTCCTCGTGATGGGTCCTGTGGTGGCTGATGCCCAGGCTCAGCTCCAGCAGCAGATGGTAAAGTTTCTGAAAGCTGAAGAGGAGGATGGCATCACCGTTTCTCCTATGTACGAACGTCTGCAGACCCTCTCTTCTCCTATGGCTATGGTGGCTCAGGCACAGGCTTTGCCAGAGAAGATCGTAGCTCCTTTTACCCTGGGTGCTCCTAAGGATACCGATCCTTCGCAGGTGGTCATCGCTGCCGATATGGAGGTAAAGGATGGCATCCTGCAGATTCAGGGTGAGACTTTCTCCTTTAATGAAACCATCGACAAGGCGCTGCAGAAGGCGGCACAAAACTATCGTCCTATCAAGGGCAGTTATGTGAAATCGATGCCGGATGATGCCCTGGCAGGTATCTTCATGAATGTAAATGGTGAACAGTTTCTGCCGATGATGCAGAGCAACCGCAGTCTTCAGACTCTCCTGATGGGTATCAACCAGGCTGTGGATATGGATAACATCATGCGAAGCGTAGATGGAGATATGACCATCGTCTTGCCTACACTGGGCGATGCAGACCTGAAGATGATGATGGCTGCTAAGTTGGCGCATAGCAAGTGGTTGGGTGATGTAGATTACTGGAAGACTTCATGTCCTGCTGGTGCCAAGATAGCCAACTGGGGTAAGAATTCCTATTTCTATACCGATGGCAAGACTTCCTTCTATTTCGGCGTAACCGATGATAAGCAGTTCTTCAGCGGCAGCGATGAGCTGACAGCTCAGTATGCGGTGAAGCCAAGCAATCATCCGATAGATGCCAAGATTCAGAAGCTTATCGTGGGACAGAAGCTGGCGATGGTCATCAATCTCGCCAAGAGTTCTGATGGCAGCGGCACAGGCAAGGATGATGCCATCTCAACTGTTACTGGTCTGCTTGCTCCAGTCTTCGGAAATCTTACTTCTGTGGTTTATACTTTAAAGTAAAAAGAAAAAACATTAAACAATAAAATAAAGTGGAAAAGATTCAGCTTCATTCCGTTCTTCCTCAGGTTTTCGCCCAGCGTGAAGACCTGCATTCGGAGATATGGAAGCAGGATGTTACCTTCGAGAAAGGTCATCTCTATCTGGTAGAGGCTGAGAGTGGTAGCGGAAAGAGTACTTTCTGCAGCTACGTGCTCGGCTATCGTCACGACTACAGCGGAAGCGTGATGTTTGATAATGATGTTACCGCCAATTATAAGGTTTCCGATTGGGTAGAGATGCGAAAGCGTCATATCAGTCATCTCTTTCAGGAACTCCGTCTCTTTCCAGAGCTTACGGCGATGGAGAATGTAGAGATCAAGAACAAGATTACCGGTTTCAAGAGCCGCGAGCAGATTCTGCAGTGGTTTGATATGCTTGGTATCGCCGATAAGGTGGATGCCAAGGTAGGGAAGATGTCGTTCGGTCAGCAGCAGCGTGTAGCGATGATGCGTGCCCTCTGCCAGCCTTTCGATTTCATTCTTGCAGATGAGCCGATCAGTCACCTCGACGACAACAACTCCCGCATCATGGGCGAAATCATGATGAAGGAGGCGAAGGAGCAGGGGGCTGGCGTCATCGTGACCAGTATCGGTAAGCACATGGACTTAAACTATGAACATATATTTAGATTATGAATCTCGTTTGGAAATTAGAAATCATATTTTCGTAATTATCTGATATTTGAGGAGTTAGCGTAAATGGCTGATTTCTAGATAGTCAGAAGTATAGTGTTTTAGAAACGTTTGACACGTTAAACGTGACAAATGAGAGCGTTTGTTTTGAAATAGCTTTGAAAATAAAATTACTATGGCTACATTTAAAATTGTTGTTCAGCATCAGAGGTCAGATGGTTTTTACCAAGTGTACATTCGAATGACTCATAATCGTAGGTCGCTTTATATTAAGACGAACAAGATGGTGGGACAGAAAGGCATCGTGAAGGGTTCTCATGATGTGAAGGATTCTTTTGTGCTAAATCCACTGAACCAAATTATTGAAGAATGGATGTTCAAGCTTAATAAGCTAGACATCCGTTCTTGGAGTGCTGAACAGGTTAGGGACTATCTAGAACAGAACGATGCAGATGTGTGTTTCTCAGACTTTGCAAGAGAATATATTGATGAGTTGTCTGAAACATTGAAACCTCAGTCTCTTGTAAATTATCGCAATACCCTGAATAGTATAGAAAGATATTGTGGTTCTGAGAAGGTAATGTTTAGTGAATTGAACACCAAACTTGTGCAAGGATGGATAGATAGTATGAAGGATTCCAAGGCAAAGAAATCTTACTATCCTCAGTTCCTAAAAAAGATGTTCAAGGCAGGTGTGGCTAAATATAATGATTATGATAACGACATCGTAAGGATAAAAGTGAATCCTTGGACTAAAGTAGAGTATCATAAGCATGCTATTCCCAAAAAGCGTGCTATCTTGATGGAGGATTGCAGAAGGATTTTTTCTGTGATTCCTTCTTCTAAGACGGAATGTTTGGCTGTGGATGTGTGCAAGATGGTATTGTGTCTTGCCGGAATCAATGTGGCTGACCTGTATGAAATGAAGAAGGTTGACTATTACGATGGTATTTTGCATTACAAGCGACAGAAGACACGAACGGTTAGAGCTGATGAAGCTTATATAGAAATGAAAGTACCAGATATGCTCATACCTACCATGATGAAGTATTTCTCAGATAAAGAAGACCCTTATCTGTTTAATTTTCACAAAAGCTATGGTTGCAGCAGGTCGATGGATGGTAATTTGTGCCTATTCCTAAAGAAATTCTGTGTGAATACATTGAATGATAGTGAATTGAAGATAACACCTTATACTTTTCGCCATACTTGGGCTACCATAGCTCAAAATGATATTGGTGCCAATTATGAAGAGATAGGTTTTGCGATGAATCACATCAGTACTCATAAGATTACCATGGGATATGTGAAGCCTGATTTCTCCAGAGCCTGGGAACTGAATGAGAAGGTGGTGGAGAAGATTTTCTTTACCAATGACCCAAGCAGACGAATACAGGAGTATCATGCGCCTGTTTTTGAAAAGGTGGAGGAAACCTTTGAACTCAGTGCCGATGCCTTCTTCATGGGCGAGGTGGTGGCTCATGTGGAAGGCATGGGCTACCTGAACACGGATGATATTATCCAGCAACTGATGGATAATATCAATGATACAGTGCCTAAGAACTGTACTATACAGATTAAGGTGAAGAATATCACCAAAGACCAGACGAAGTATTTTGAGCGCATGAGGGATAAAAAGTAGCTAATATATCTTAAAATTGTGCCAATAAAACTTAATATTTGACAGATTCAGTCAATTTCATACCATAGGGTAGTCTTCTCTAAAGTAGCAGAAATTTTAGAGAGGGCTACCCATTTTTCGTATTTAGCCATTATTAACAATCTTAAGATTCTTGATGTTGATGGTGGTCTCCTGTTTCTCAAATTTCTCTTCCAGCTCCATGAAGGACTCTTCCACTGACAGGCTTCGATGCTCATCATTGTTGAATGATATGGATTGAAGCTTTGGAGCAACGTATGGGAGGAACTTTGCTACTATAGCCAAGCGTCCGGCAGGTTCTTCTATCTGCATGAGGTCATTGGCGAGAGAGTAGCCTTTTTCATTGATGCCGTTAAAATAGCCAGTGATGGCATCGCTGAGGCTTTCACGTACCGTTTTCGTTATCTTGTTTGCAGTGCCAGCCTTGCGTCCACCTGTCTTCTTTCGCTTTGGTTTCGGCTCATTGCTATTATCTTTTTTTGTTGCCATATTTTATAGAATTTTATTGTTTACTGATACTTTTCGTGTGCAAATATAGTGAAAAATAACGAAACTTGTTGTTCAAGTTGCGCAACTTATCACAGATAGGCGAGAAAAACGCATTACTTTAGCACTGTTTAAACATTAAATTCGAATTTTATGGGACTTATAGGAAGTATTGCTGGTGGCGTTACCTCAGCTGTAGGTGGTGCTCTAGCAGCCAAAAAACAAAATGCTGCATACAACGAATACATCAAGACCTTTGAGAATCGTATGCAGCAGGTGAAGGACCACCGTGATAATCTTTATTATCAGGACCCGACACAGACAGCCGAGAACCAGGTGGCAGTGACCAACGCCCAGAAGGTGCTGGATAATGCCACGCAGAAAGCCAAGAATACCATCATCGTGAGTGGTGGTAGTGATGAATCTGTGGCACTGAGCAAACAAGCAGCCAATGAGCAAGTGGGCAACATGATGCAACAAGCTGCTGTGCAAAGTGCCCAACAGAAAGAGAATGTATGGAAAACCGCAGATTCTCAGATAGACCAAATGACCAACTACATTGCTACCGCCAAGAAAGAAAAGGGTTTGGCTCAGGCGCAAGCCATTCAAGGTGCAGCTAGTGGTTTGGCTAGTGCTGCAAGTAGTTTGCCGTGGTAAGGAAAGGAGGTAGATATGGGATTTATGAGTGACGATTTAACTCCAAAGCGTCCAGCTACGGCTGTGACACCTATAACCGATTTTCCATCCAATGATGATGGGCAGTCAGCACCATCTGAGCCAGCAACTTCTTCTTCTGTGCAGACACCGACACAGCCAAGTGGGGATAGTGCATCAGCACAAGCTACTTCTACAACTGCAACAGCTCCAATAGATACAAATGGATTGGTGGTTGGTAATCAGCCATCCTTCACTCAGCAACCAACCGAGGAAGTAACTGAGGTAACTCCAAACCAAGGTATTTCGATTGATTGGAGCAAACCTTATGCCGATATTGAGCAGAATCCTCTCTTGCTGCAGATGAAGCCTTATGACATCATGAGGGACTTCGAGAAGAATGGTAATGGCGATTGGGCTTCTTTTATGCCATGGCTTCAATCTCTTGGTGATGTGGATAAGACTGTAGCAGCCAATGCTGCTTTGCAGAAGAAAGCCGAGAGGCAAGCCAAATGGGAACAGTTAGGCAACCTCTTCCAACATATCGGCAACTTCTTCGGCACAGCTATCGGTGCACCTGAGCAGAAAGTGGAATCAGCCCAGGCTTTGACGGAACGCCAACGTAAGCTGAGGGAAGGCACTGATGCCCTTCGACAAAAGGGATATGACCAGATGATTGCGAACATCTGGAAGGATAGAGCCAACAAGCAAGCACAGATGCAAGCAGAGGCAGCAGCCAAGGCTAATGATGCCCTTGCTGCTTATCGTGGTTCGCAGAAGGCACAGGAGGATGCTTTGACACCTGAAAAGGTGAAGACCGAACAGGCTAGGCAAGCAGCTTCTAATGCAGCAGCTGGTCTTTCTACAGCCAAGACCAAGACGGAAGACGAACTGAGAGGAAAGAAGAGTAACTTGCTTACCGCCCAAGCAAACAACGCCAATGCAGGAGCAGCCGACCATAACGCAGGTGTGACTGTGAAGAAAGCACAAGTAAGAAAGATTAACGCTGAGGCCGAGAAGGCAAACCGAGGCAACCAAGCCGATAAGGAAGCGGACGATTTCAATACCAACTATGTGAACGACCCTGTTTTCAAGAAGCATGTGAATGAATGGGCTACACACAATGGTATGAATATCGGTGGCAATACTGATGGAAGAGGTGGAACTTGGGCTAACAAGTACAATCGCCAACAGGCATCCGCTTATGCTAGGGCTAAGATGGCTAAGGAAGGCAAGAAGCGAACCGTTCGCCCTTATGGTGGAAAACCAGCCAAGGGTAAATCGAGCACAAAGGTAGATTATTCTAAGTATCAAAGAAAATAACATAATATATGGCAGACAAAGACAACAAATCTAAGTTGACTTATCACGTATGGGATAAGGACAACAACGAGTATGACATCCCAGACGAGGTTGTCCAGCAGCGAGGCATGGATAACTTCGCCAAGGACTTCGAGGGTGGCTATATCACCATGTTTGACGATAAGAAGCAGAAGGTGGATGTGCCTATCGAGGATGTGGGAGAATATCGTAAGCAAGGTTACATTTGGTATGATACCAGTGGAAACGCTACCCCTATCAACGAGGTAGGCAAGAAGCCTTCTCCTTCTTCATCTTCTCAGGGAACAGAACAGTCTCAATATCCTCAGGAGGTACTTGATGCTTTCAACTCTCCTGACAACAAGCCGGGCAACTTCAAGGACTTGGCACAGCTGAATGATGAGTATCAGCGAGGCGAGCTAAAGAAGCCTAGCTTGATTTCGCAAGTACTCGGCATGATGCCGAAGGTGGATGCAGGTAATATCGGTAGGGAGCAGAAAATGGGTGGCATGATTACCAATATGCTTCTTGGTGATAATATGCAGCAAGCACAGCCGATGCAGCAGCCACAAGACAATAATCAGCAGGTGCAGCAGACCGCACAGGGGAATGCTAGCCAAGAACAGAAGCAGGAGCCAGCTCCTTCTATCCCTAGCGTAGTGAACGACAATACTTTGATGGATGCCAAGTTTGCTAACTATCTTGAAGATTGGAAGAAGCGACCAGATAAGGAAGGCAACTATTTTGAGAACTTCGTGGCTGACCTTGAAGCTGACGGTATGAATCCAGATGAGGCTCTTGAAGCTACTCGTAGTGCGCAGAACAGATATGCTAATCGTTCGGCCATTGAAGTAACCAATAAGGTTGTTTCTGCTTTGGCTGATGATACTGTACAGGATGCCGAAAAGAATATTGAGGCTCAATGGTATAGCCATGATGTGCAAGATAAGTTGAAGCAGGAGGCTTCGGCTATGGGTATAAGCTATGATGATTATGTGGCTCACTACTTGAAGCCAGCCATGGTTGAGAGCCTTGTGCAGAAGTATGGGCAGAACTATCGAAACATCGCTGAAGGCATCGCTACTCGCCTCTATTCTCACGATGAGCATGTACAGGACAGACTGATGAACCAAGACATCAATGATGCGCTTTCAGATGTTATTAGCAAGTATGTGAACCCTTCTGTGGTGGATGAGTATAACAAGGCGCAGGAGGCAGGAAGTAAGGCTTTTAATGAAGGTATGGAAGGAAGTCAGAACATTCCAGCCAGTCTTCGCCTTGGTACTGCCATCGCTTCTCAGTATGAGGCTAATCAAGCCAAAGACCCTCAGAAAACTCTCAGTGCATTGCAGAAGAAGTTTAATGGTCTTTACAAGAATCCTCAGTTCCTGAACGATATGAGCAACGCAGCCTTCAAGGTGATGCAGCGATATGGCATGAATGGAACTCTGAGCGGAAATCCTAAGCAGTTTAAGCCGATGATTGATGAAGTGTTGAAGGCTCAGCTCAATCAGTTGGAGGTGAAGAATATGATACCAAAGGGTAGTGCAGAGTATATAATGAATACAGGCTTGGGCAATACCATAGTGGGCAAGATAACACGAAAGTTGGTGCAGACCGACTATCAGAACTGGTTGGAGGATATTGCCAATCAACAGTATCAGCCGGGTTTCTGGGAGCGTGTAGGCAGTGGGGCGTTGACCTTTGCAGGGGATGCTTGGAGTTATTGGCTTCCTGGTGCCGCAGGTGGCAAGGTAACCAAGAGTATGCTTGCCAAGGCTGAGGGCAGACTGGCTAGCGACTTGATGGCTAAGGGCATGGAAGCCAAGATGGCAGAGCGTGCAGCCAGGGTTCTCATTGGTAAGAGTAAGGGAATGGCGTTGAAGAGTGGAGCCGTGCATAATGCAGTTACCTTTGGCGGTCAGTCTGCAATCTCGAAGCCTATTGATGAAACTTATCGTACAGGTCAGTTTGATGAGAATGGCAAGATTTACAATCCTTCTGGGTGGAAGATTGCGCTTGATACTTTATTAGAGGGAACACAACAGAGTGCCTTAGGTGTTATCATGCAGGGTAATACTATTGCCAATATGATAGGCAAGGGCAGAGGCTTAGCTACCAATATTCTGGCTGATATTGGTGGCAAGGTTGTGGATTCCGGTATCATGACTGGTCATCAGATGCTGGAGCGTATGGCGCACGACCCTAATTTCAAACCTACAGGTAAGGACTTTGCCGAGAGTGCTTTGGAGAGTATGGCTAATCTTGTTTCCATCGGGTTTCCTGGTATGGTGGGCAAGTATGCCCGATTCAAGGATGCCAAGGAGTTTAACCGCAAGTTTGACTTCAACGACCAAGATATTGCCGAGTTGAAGAGATTCGGCTATGATGATTTGCGTGATGCCTTCGAGAAGTTGGGCATCAATGGTTATCGTGCAGATGGTGAAGGTGTGCAGATGATGGGGCAACTCACTGATAAGTACATGAACCTGATGAACGATAAGAGCGTGCCAGAGGTATTGAAGGCAAAGATGATGGCTGTGGTGGAAGGAAAACGCCCTTCTTCCTTCTCGCCAGTTATCGACTCTATCATCGTGCAGCCAATGGATAATGATGGCAAAGTATATCTCGAAACCTTGAATAAGGATGGTGGCATCATCGACCGCAAAGAGTATTCTTCGCTTAAAGAGGCTCAGAAGGCAGAGAAGAAGCTAGACTTTGAGAAGTCGCTGAATATCACTTCTGAGTATGAAAAGGCTTACCATACCGATGCCTTGCAGGACAGACTGAACACTGTATATGAGCAAGCTAGGGATAGGTATGCCGCAGGTGAGCAACTGAATGACGAGGATAAGGCTGTAATCTATCTTCATCAGAATGCCAGTGCCATCGGTGACATCATGCAGAAACAGCAGAAGGGCATGGAACTGACCGAGCAGGAGCAGCAGATGGTGAACAGTTATCGCCACTTCTATGATAGTGCTTTCGAGAATAGCCCTATCATGAAGGAGTATGTGCGCACCTTCGAGGATTCGCAAGGTTTGGAGCATGGTACGCTTCGCAAGGCTTTAGAGGGTGATGGAAAGTCTCGCACAGCCGAACAACAGAAACTTGTGGAGGAATACCAGAAGCAGCTCTATAACGACATCGTGCTGAAACGAGAAATGAACGATGCAAAGGAGCAGATGAATCAAAACTTGATTGAGGGACAGCGTGAACTGCCTGGTGCCACACAAGAAGGTGGTGCTTCGGCTGAGAATGCTGAGGCTACAGCTGAAAAGCCTGTAGATGCTTCTGTTTCTTCTGATGTTCCACCAACAGAACCGCCAACGCCTCCTGTTGGGGGTGAAACGCCTACAAATGTGGAGGGTACACCTTCGGTGGAGAACGGTTCAAGTCCTTCTGATGCCACTACTGCATCCAATGAAAGCAAATCTGATGCCTATGTGATGGGACAGAATGCTTACCAGAATGGGGATGCTGGGGGCTTGAAAGCGATTGACCATAACGATGATGTGTCGAAGGCAAGATTGAAGCGTGCTTTTGCCGATAATGAGGCTATGATGGATGTGGTGGTGAAGGCATACGAGGAAGGAAAGGACATGGAGCAGTTTGTGGCTCAGCGTGCCAACTCAATGACTCCAGCACAACAGGATGCCGTGCGTAAGTATGTGGAGGCTCAGGATGCCAAGAAGGGCGTTTATGATGCTCTGCAACATGCTGATGATGGCTATGGGGAGGCTTTGAAGCAGCAGCTTTGGCCTTATCAGACGGAAGACGGAAACATCGTACCAGCTATCCTTACTACAGGTCAGCAGGTGTTCTTGAAGAAAGCCAATGAGTATGGTGGTGGCTTTGTGGTAGTGCCTGATGAGCAGGGACAGCCTACGATTAAGCAGGTATCTAGTGCCGACATCAAGGAAGTGGGCACTCCTATTCCTCTTGATGATTACATCAATCAGAAGGTGACGGAGCAGAAGAATGCTAGACAGCAGCAGTTCTTTGCCCAGTATGATGGCAGTGGGTTGAAGCCTAGCGACATTGTGGAGGTAGCCATGGAAGCAGGTGACGAACCAATGCAAATGACCTTTGCCGGATATAGCGAGGATGGCAAGATTGTGCTTTCTGATGGAAAGGACAATATCGCACTGACCAAGGACGAGTTTAATACTTGGCGACAGAACGCCCTCGATGCCTCTATTGGTGCAGAGCTGGATGCCGAGGACGCACAGCGTGCCAACGATGATGCAGCCAAGGCTGAGGCAGATAAGAAGCAACGATATAATGAAGGTATCGTAGGTTTGGGCATGGGACAGCCTGATTATTCCTCTAAGGACACAGAGCCAAAGGTGGCAGCAGAGTATCTACAGGAGCAATTTGGCAATGACCATGGTAAACTGATGAATCTTATCAGTGGTAGCCGTTCTGACATCAAGGAACAGTTGGATAACAAGAGAAAGGCTGCATCTGAATATGAGGACTGGCTATCTCTCAATGCCGACTTGGACCCAGAGAAGGCTCAGAAGGTGGAGAACGACTTGTCACTTGTTAATGAGCAGATTGCCGACCTTGAAACTCGTTATAAGAACTGGAATGCTATCCGCAAGGAGGTTATGACTCCAGAGGAGGCTAGAACCTTGAAAAATGAGCGCAAGCGCATCTATCATATTCAGAACGATGAGGTGCAGCCACAGATAGATGGTATCAATGAAGCCCTGGAGCAATATATGAATGGTGATATTGATTATTCGGCTGACCAGTTGAAAGAATTGAACACTACCAAGGCGCAGTTGGAGGCTAGACAGGCTAATCTCTCTGCATCGGCAAAGGATTTGAAGGCACAGGATAAGTTGCTCAATACTCTATATAGTGCAGAGAATAAGGAGGAGAGAGCCAAGGCGATGGAAGAATTGACTCCTTCTGAGCAGCGCAAGGTTCTTGTGGCTGATGCGTTGAAGAAGAATGACCTTGGGTCAATCAAAGAGATATACAAGGATGCTTCTGTTGATGTTATGGACTTAACGCCTCAGACTTTGGAAGAGGCTGTATCTGAATCTTTGAGTCCACATAGCTTGAATCCGGAATCTCTTCAATATGAGTTGGGCAAGAGTAATTTCAAGTTTGGTATTGGCAAGCGGTATGATTCTAATAAGTTCAATTATCTTATTGCCAAGAAAGGAACCGGTATGTCGGTTAATGAATTTGCCGTGAGAGTATTCAATGACCTTCCTATCAACTTGAAAGAATTGGGTTATTCTGACCAAGATGTGAGAAACACCTTGCTCGATATGTTCAAGTCCTACGACAACGTGAAGTATATGCGTAATGTGGCACTTATGAACCGAATTGCAGCAGCAGAGGAGGAACTTTCGGCAGAGGAAGAATGGTATGAAGCCCAGAAAGAGCGTGAAATCATCGAAAGACAGGCAGAAATCGAAGAATATAATTCGTATATTCAAGATAAAGCATTATCTTTGCCAACTGAAAGCGAACTTAACGCCATTGAAGGCATGGAATACGACCGTATGATGGAGGCTGAGGAACGTGAGCGTGAGTATAAAGAATATGTTAAATCAATTTTACCAGAAATAGCAGATTATGATGACAGAAGCAATGAAGAAGGATATGGAGGAGGCGGTGGCCTGGGTAGCGACTCTTCACGGAGAGGAGTTGATGAAGGAAATCGCCAAGGCGAAGAAATTAGTGGCAGAGAAGCATCTTCTCAGTCCGAGACTGGAGAGAGCACTGATAGCGGACGCACAGGGCGACAAGAGACTAGCAGCTTGGAACGTGGCGAAGGCTCAGTTGTTCGAGGCGCACATCTACCGCAAGAAGCATCCTTCGGAGAACGTTTAAAGAATGCCATTGCCGAGACTGAGCCTAACCCTTCTGAGGCTCAGAAGAAGGCAGGTAACTATAAGAAGGGACATTTGTCCTTCGGTGGCTATGACTTTACTGTAGAGACACCGAAGGGCACGACACGTAGCGGTAAGGACGAGCAGGGCAAGCCTTGGAGCGTGACCATGCACGACACCTATGGCTACATCTTGGGCAAGATTGGCGTGGATGGTGACCATATCGACATGTTCATCAATGATGGTGCCGACCTTGATACTTTTGATGGTAACGTTTATGTTGTTGACCAGGTGACCCCAGAGACTGGTGAGTTTGACGAGCATAAGGTGATGTATGGCTATCCTTCTGAGGAGGCTGCTACAGAGGCTTATCTTGCCAACTACTCCAAGGGCTGGAAGGGACTTGGTAAGGTTACTGCTGTGTCAAAGGCAACCTTCGATAAGTGGCTGGAGTCTTCCGACCGCAAGACTAAGCCATTTGCGGAGTATGCTATGGTGCAGAAGGAACAGACGAAATTTGACCGCGATGTGAAGGAGGTGAAGCCATCTGAAATGACGGAGGCGCAGAAGGTGGCTTATGATGTGGTTTCTACCATGCTTAAGAAGGCTGGTATTCCGGTGAAGGTGGTTAGTAACGAGGATATGGAGAAGGTGGCTGAGGCGCAGGATAATCTGAATCTTTCCATGCTGCTGAATCAGCCTGAAATGAGATTTAAGATTAAGACTCCTGAAGAGAAGCAGGCTGCCGAGAATGCTTATAACTTTGCCAAGGAGTTGCGCCCGGATAAGTGGAAGCAGTATGCCGTGGTGGATATGAGCAATCCGAATAAGATGCCGGAGTACTTTGAGAAGCAGGAACTGGCACGCCAGGAGCGTTCTTACTATAATAAACTGATGTGGGGTAACTACAAGGTTTTCAATCTCAACAAGAGCTTTGAGGACAATGTAGCTGGGCTTACTGGCTCTTTTCCTTCTGAGTTTGACCCATATAAGATTGACGAGCAGACCAATAAGAGGAATGAGCTAAAGAAGCAGATTAAGGAGACGGAAGAGGCTTATAAATTAACTGGGCAGGAACGTGTGGAGTATCAAAATCAGTTGATGAAGGAGTACATGGATGAGCATGGACTGGCTTCTGAAAACGATATTCCTGATGATGTTTGGAATGATTGCAGGAATAAATCCTTTGAAAAATATCAAGATAAGCTTGATTCCTTGTTTGCGAAATATAAGGATTTGGACAGACAGTTGAAGGCTATCGTACAGCCTGGAGTGAGATTCTTGCGTACTTATCATGGTACTGGTGCTAGCTTTGACAAGTTCGATTTGTCTCATTCCTTTGAGGGTGAGGGAAGTGAAACCTTTGGTCATGGAGTATATGTTACAAACTCTAAGGAGATAGGTAGTAATTATGCCCAACGTGCAAAAGATAGAAAGGGAAAGTTTGGCTTTGATTATAAGATTGATATGTCTGCTGAGGCTGGACAAATGCTTAGCCATTATATCAATAAAAACCAAGATGTAGATAAGGGCTTAGAAAACGCTAGACAAGATTTGAAGTCTGCTTTGGAAATGTTCCCTGATGATGAGACATTGAAAGAGTTGTCTGCTATTTTACAAAATAATAATAATGAGATAGCAGAGGCAAGTAATGAAGCTTATCGCTATGACGTGGATATACCAGATGATAATGGTGAAAACTACCTTGGATGGAATGATTCTCAAAACTTCCCATTGGAAAAATGGTACAGACTTTGGGAAATTACCCATCATGGTTTTAGTGATAATGAGTATTTCAAAGATGGTGGAGCGAGATATGATAAAGATAGGATTGAGCGTATTATCCAAATGAAACTTGATTCTCCTGAGAATGGCATGCAGAAACTTCCTACATTGAAAGGTGAAGAACTTTATCATGCTTTGGAAGACTTCTTTGACCGTGAAAGACCTTTGCGTGGTGCAAAATTAGCATCAAGGGCTTTGAGCGAAATAGGCTTTGTCGGCATCAAGTACCCTGCTGGCATGATTCATGGCGGTGCTGAGGAAGCCGATTACAACTACGTGATATTCGATGAGAACAATGCCAATATCGTTGGTAATACTAAGTTTGCGCAGGGCAAGGGTGTGGTTTATGGCTACACTGATGGCAAGGAGATTGTACTGAACCAGGAGCATCTGAATCCTAATACTCCTATCCATGAGTATCAGCATCTTTGGCGCACTGCTGCCAAGAACATGAATCCGGAGCTTATTGAGCATGGTGATAAACTCATCATGCAGACCCAGCTGTTTGCCGACTTGAAGGAGGACCCTAACTATAAGCATCTGAGCGATGATGAGATTTGCGATGAGGCTTTTGCTCGTCTGACTGGTGAGGACGGTGCTGCCATCCTGGAACAGATGGCGAAGGATGCCATTAAGGAGAATCCGTTAGACACTGCTAAGGAGCTTACTATCATCAACCGATTGAAGAATTGGTTGAAGAAGTTCTGGTATTGGACCCTTGATACATTTACGAAGTGGAAGCCTGAGGACATCAAGAAAATGACCTTGGAGGATATTCGTAATCTTGTGCTGAGAGACTTGGCGAATGGGGTGGACCCACGTAATGTGAAATCTCGCCTTACCAAAGACGATGCCATTTCCTTGCGCCAGCAAATGGAAGATAATGCGGAACAAGAGAGAGTCTTGGAGCATACGGAGGAGAATTGGCTGAAAGAATTTGGCAAAGATGGGCGTGTCTCTACTCCTATTGGCAGTATCAAACTGGGTGAGAATCAATATAAGAAGGCTGGAAGAGAAGACCGAATCAAACGATTTGGTTTGTTGAAACCTACCTTGGAAAGTCCTGATGTTATCTTGGAGAAGTCTGCACCTAAAGAAGGCGCAGAACGCCAAACAAAGTATTTGTTTATTAAATCTTTCAAGAAGGCTGATGGAACAAAGATTCTTAACTATGAGTCTATCACAGTTAAACAGGGCGAAGATGAGGTTGCAATTAGCGCACACCAAATAGAGCCTTCGAAAGTTGTGAAAGAATTGACGGAATCAAAAGTGCTATGGAATCGTTTCAGAGGCGATTCTAATTCCTTGGGCGAGAATCAAGGTTCGGCATTAACTCCATCCGCAAATAACCCAAGCGGAAAGGATAGCGTCCTGAATCCTCATAGCGATGCAAAGATAAGAAATAATATCGAAACAGCCAAGGAAAATGGTGGAAATTTGTCTGTGGAGGATAAAATTAAGGCTGTTTCTCAGCAATTTGGTGTAGATGAGGCTGATGTGGCGATGTATGCCAATGCTATTAAGAAGGGGTCTACTGCTGAGGCTGCACGTGCAAGAGCTAATATTAAGCGTCACTTGATGCAGGTAAATGAAGGTAACATTTTCTCATTTAAGGATGTTGTTAAGTACACCAAACCTATAAATGAAGCCTTGAAGGAGAATTTTGGTGACCTTGATGCCATGATTGAGGAGCGTGTACAGCAGGTGGAGGCGCAGCGTAACGCCATGGAAGCTGCTAGAAAGAGAGCAGAGGAAGAGGAAGCCAAGCGCAAAAAGCACTTGGAGGAACTTTCTTTGATTCCTGATGATAAACTTGACAAGCAGTATATGGATGCTCTTGCTAAGGGTGATGATGCTACAGCCAGGAAAATGCTTGATGAGGCTGCCAGACGTAAGGGATATGACGATACCGAAAGCGCATACCAGGGTGTAGGTGCATGGGCTGCACCGGGAAACCCTGGATATGAAAGCGACAAGGCGAGACGTGACGATTGGGAATCCAGTGGCTCAGATGTAAACCTGGAGGATATGGCTTTGGGGTACACTCCTCAGCCGGATGATTACTTCTCTCACCCTGAGCGTTATTCGCAGAACACTCCTCATGGATTGGAATCTGTGAAAGCCATCAATACAGCTATTGATGCCATTAAGAATGGCGAGAAGGATGTTAAGGTGAAGGTTTATCGTGCTGTTCCAACTTCTGTGAAGGAAGGAAAGTTGCGTAATGGTGACTGGGTTACTCCTTCTAAGAAATATGCCGAAATGCACGGAATGAACCGACTGGAAGGCAAATATCGTATCATTGAAGACAAAGTTCCGGCTACTCAACTGTGGTGGGATGGTAATGACGCAAACGAGTTTGGCTTTGATGATGGCAAGGAGTATAAATACAAGAATGCCAAGAATAATAGAAAGTTGAACGACCTTGTTACCTATGATGATGAGGGTGACGTTATTCCTCCTTCTAAGCGTTTCAATTCTCGCAAGAGCGATATTCGCTTCATGTTTGCTGGAGAGAAGGGAGCTGCTGAGGCTGACAAGGCTGAGGAGCAAACTATCCGCATGGATAATCTGGATGTTGCTAAGCAGATGGAAGAAGCAAAGAAGGATGCCAAGGCTATCAAAATGGCTACAGGTTGGGAGAAAGGCGTGGATGGCAAGTGGAGATATGAAATGCCTGATGCCAAGATAAAGGACACCATCGATGTAGGTGGTGGAAATATCGTTAAGCGTTTCGAAGAGGATATGCTATGGACTGATGGTAAGTTGGAAGATGCTGTGGATGCACCAAAGCTTTTTGAGGCTTATCCTCAGTTGAAAAATATTAAAATCCATACTGATGCAGTAATGAATGACCTGCCTTCAAATGGGGAATACAATCCACAAACAAAGACTATTACCATTCATGCGGATGAATTAAAGTATCTGAATAGCATTCTGAATCATGAAATTCAGCACGTAATTCAGCATGAAGAGGGTTTTGCGCATGGTGGCACACCCGAACAGGTGGAGAGAGATTTCAATGCTGCTAAGGCTGAATGGAAGGCACGTTCCTATGCCTTTGAATTGGAAGAGAAAGCCAAGGAAATGGGTGGTGAGTATAACCAATCTGCTGTAGAGAAAGCCCTTATCCAGGAATATAAGGACATGGATATGCCTGAGTTCATTCCTGACAAGGAAACCCGAATTAAGGGATTCAACTACTTCGCACGTGGCTATGCAGACAGAAGTATGGATGATGCCATTAAGCGTTTCCGTTTGGATAGGTTCCAGCGTACAGACTTTGATTCTTACCAAGAATATAGAAAGTTGGCTGGTGAGGTTGAGGCTCGTAACGTAGAGAAGCGTTTGGGGATGACCGATGAGGAGCGCAGAAACTCGCTTGCTTCCGAGACGGAGGATGTAAACCGTGACGAGCAGATTGTGATGAATGGGAATGATGCTAGCTATAGCATCGTGAAAGACCCTGATACCATTAAGAAGCTGGATAAGGAAGACACGGTGAAGGTTTACCGTGCCATGCAGGTAGGCGAGGATGGAAAACTCTATCCACCGATGGCTGCAAAGGTGAAGGGCAAGTTTGTGGAACCTATCGAACTCGGTAAGTGGGAACAGGCAGATGAGCGACCAGAGCTTGCAGATGATAAGGGTATGTTTACCCTTAACAAGGGTAATGGTAAATCGCTTAAGGCTGCTTACAATCCTTATCTTCATACTTCTCGCACTCCACTGAACGACCAGTTTAGCGAGGCTCAAAATCGCCCTAACATCGTAACTGTAGAGGTTGAGGTGCCAAAGAGCGAGCTAACCAGTGGCTACAAGGCTGATAAAGCCAAGGATGCCGTGGGCGAAGTAGAGTGGAAGGCTGGTATCATCCAAGGACAGTTGACAGGCAAGCGCAAGGTGGTGCTTTCTCGTTGGGATAAGCCTGTGCGTATCGTACCTGATAGCGAGGTGGCTGATGTTATCGTCAATAATATGTTCAAGGGCAAGAATATCACTATGCCTTCGAATGTGGTTACTCCAAGTCTGAGAAAAGAGTTAGAGAAGCGAGGTGTGCCGTTTGTGGAGACCGATAACAGAGGCAGAATCGTAGGAGGTGAGAATGATGGTGTGCATTATTCCAAGGTGTATGGTAAGAATCATAGAGAAAAAGGGTATCGAAGCATCTTGAAGTTCTCTCTTGGCGACAATGGCACGGATGTTGCTGATGGAAATGGTGATAGTATAAACAAAAATCCAAATAAAAATGTTATCACCAGAAGAATTGGAAGCCGAGAACAGGCGCAAAGAAGAGTTAATGAAACGTTGGGCGCAGCAGCCTCCGACTTACAAAGAAGTCTTGGAGCAACAGCGCAGGAACAACGCCCAACTTGGAATCGTAGATTCGCTCTTAGATATGTCAGAAGAAGAGCGGAAGAACTATCTTCGTTCCTTACGGAAAAAGACCTCAACGAGGTCAAGGGGGGCTATATAGGTCACGGTCAAGAGAATTATGTGTATCAGGCAAAGTATGACCCAACAAAAGTTATTAAGTTTAATGACTTTGGGTTGACGGATAGCTTGTTCCGCATCAATGAGTTCATCGACCGGGTGAATGCCCATAACCAGTTCCAGCCAAAGGACAAATATACTCCAATCGGTTTTGCCTATGATGAAAAAGGCGATTTCTGTATAGTGATGGAACAACCTTATTTGAAGGGAACTCAACCTACTAGAGAAGAAATCACCAAGTATCTGACAGACCACGGTTTTAAGCTGGATATGATTCAGATTAGTGCCGATGAGGTGGATTTGGGTTGGACGAATGGCGAGTTTGACTTGTGGGATGCCGAACCAAGGAATGTAATCAAGGATGAGAACGGAGATTTGCACTTCTTCGACACCATGATTCAGCATACCTATATACCGAACCACAAGAATCCTTTGCGATTGTCGATGCCATCCATCCGCACCTTTGAATCGCAGGAGATGAAAGTTTCTGCCGACAAGGTGAAGAATGTGGCAAATGTTTTAGGTGGTGCTGAGGTTACATCTTACACCAATGCTTCGGAAGTTCCTGATGAGTACAAAGAAGCTGTGGAGCAAGGTGCAAGAGGTTGGTATGACCCTAGCACTCATACAGTGCATGTGTACCTTCCTAACTGTGCTGATGCCGATGAGGCTCAGAGAACCGTCTTCCATGAGAAGATAGGACATGAGGGTATGGAAGTGTTGCTTGGTGGTGAGCAGGGCGTGAGAAAGTTTGCGGACTTCGTATATAAGTCTGTAGATAAGAAGACGAGGGGCAAGATTCTCGACTTCGCTCATCAGTATGATCCAGGTTGGAACAATCCTGACCGCATCAATATCGGCACGCAGGAGTATATCGCACATCTTGCAGAGGAGGGTCCAACTACAGCGGAGGACTTTTCTCTTTGGACTAAGATAAAGCATTATCTCATCAAGGTGCTTAAGAAACTTGGCATCCGTGTGCCTGGACTTCTGAACGACAAGGATTTGAGATATTATCTGATGAAAGCAGGTAAGGCTTTGCACGTTTGGGACAATATGCCGAAGGAGAAGCAGGAGGCTATGATGGCACAGGCTAGCAATGCCGAAATCAAGGATGCGCTAGCTGATGGTGCTGGCAAGGGCAAGCCGAGACAGAAGAAGGGCGAGAGTGCCATCCAATACATGAAGCGAGTGATGGAATGGAAGCGATGGAAGGAAGCCCGAGAGGACACGGAAGACCCAGAGCCACCTATGTTCTATGACTTCGATAAGGATGCCGAGGGCAAGAAGGAATGGGAACGCCTTAACAAGGAGTGGCGTGATAGCCATGGACTGAGAGGCGAGGAAATGCCACTTCGCCCAGAGCGCAAGGAAGGCGAAAGCGATGATGCCTTTATGAACCGCTATAAGGAGTGGGAGAAATGGAACGATGCCATGGGCGATAAGGAGAACCCTATGCCTGATATGTTCTCCTTCGAGAAGCAGAAGCAGGACAAGGCTAGACAGAAGTATGAGGACTGGCTGACCAGACACGAACTGAACGAGCAGAACGATGCCGACCTAGACTTGTACGAGGGCAAGATATACCCAGCCGAGACCAATCCAGAGGCTGATGCCTTGGAGCAGGAAGTGATGCAGGACTTGGCAGAGGTGACTAGTACCGATGTGAGCAAGGAGGGAGCTGCAACCACCGTGAAACATGCGGTTATCCATCGTAGAAAGAATATGGAGGAGGCTAGCGCAGACGATGCCATCTATATCAATGATGTGAAGAACAGCATCGAGAAGATGGCTGAGAGCGGTGCTTTCGATAAGTTGCTTTCCGACTACCAAGGCAAGCCAAACAAGGCTGAAAAGCTAGCTGAGGCTATACCTTATATAATAGAGGCACCAAGACGCATCAGAGAAATCGCCTACAAGCTGAACTCTACAGGTGTGTTTGGTGAGGGACATATCCATATCACTCCTGACGATGTGGAGGCTGTTCAGGAACTTCGCCCACAACTTGCCGAGGTGACTGCCAAGAAGCACACGGAGCTGAAGGATGGAAAAGAGGTAGAACTCTTCGATGATATGAAGGGTGCAACAGAGGTAGCTAGCAAGGTAGCCAACATCATCAATGGCAACCATGAGAAAGAACCTGGATTTGTGCCTATTGATGGTACGGACATCTTGAATAAGAATGTTTTGCCTGTCATATTGAACCGTATCACTCCTTACGGTGTGGACTACAAGAATCTGAGCGAGCCAATGAAGAGCGTGCTTGATTCCATCAGAGACTGGTATAACTATACCTTCGACTGGTTGAAGGACAACAATACCTTGAAGGCAGACACTGGTTTCACCGTGGACTACGTAAACCACCTTTGGGATAAGGAAAAATCGGATAAGAATGCCTATGCCATGTATGTGGAGAACAGACAGCGCACAAAAAGCCCGAACGAGAAGCCACGCCTGATAAACACCATTATGGAAGGCTTGGAAGTAGGACTTGTGCCTAAGACCACGGACATCACCAAGATGATGGCTTACTACAGCAGAAGCAACATCGAGGCTTGGGCTAACAAGACAATGCTCCAAGAGGTGAGCGGACTGAACGTAATCGAGCGCAACGAGGACGGAGAGATTATTTCTTCCGACCCACTGCTTTCATCAGTTGCACCTTTCAACTTGGAGCAATACAAATACTTCGAGATTCCTGGTGTGGGTCCTGTATGGGTATATAATGTATCGCCTAAGCAGATGAAGGTGAAGAACCCTATCACTGGCAAGGATAAGGTGCTCTATTCGGAGGCAAGTGCAGGAGATAGATTCGGAGTCGTATTCGATACCTATCAGTCAACTCCTTTCTGGAAGGCGTTTGATACTATGGCATCGAGCATGAAGAAGTTGGAGTTGGGCTTCAGTGGATTCCATGCAGGAGCACTGACCGAGGTGTATATGGTGCAGAACATGGTGGAGTATGGACCTAAGAAGGCACTCGCCAACTTTATGAAGTACATTTTTGCTGATACGATGAAGAATCATCAGTTGCCATGCTTCGCCAATCCGCAGGACTTCCAAGAGGCTGCAACCCACTTGGTGAAGTTTGGAGCGACCAACGACTATGCAGCAGCGGATGTGCAGAACATGTTCGATAACTTCCGTGACAGCATGATGAAGGTGCAGGAGAAGTTGAAGGACGGAAATGGAATTTCCGGAACGGGGCTTTGGCTACTATGCCTTTGAAGGTGGCGACTCAGATGCTTTCGCTCATCAACAAGGGCATGGATAGAGCCTTGTGGGATTTCCTCCATGACGGACTGAAACTTGCTACCTACCGGATGAGGGCAGACAAGACCAAGGAACGTGCCAAGAAGAAGGGATGGACTGAGGAGGAACTGAGCCGGGCTTTGGACGAGGACGGTCAGTTTGTGAACGATATGTTTGGCGGTCAGCACTGGGATGTACTTGGTGCCAGCCATCGCACCTTGCGCTATGCAGGAAGAGTTCTTCTTTCACCAGACTGGAACGCTTCTACTACTCGCCACTTCCTTGCACTCACAGGATATGGCTCTGTATGGAACGAGGCGACCTTAGAGAACTTCAAGGAGTATTACAAGAGGCTTTATCATAAGAATCTTACTCCAGAAGACGAGGGCAGAAGGGCTAGACAGATTTCTTCGTTTCTCTGCTATGGATTGGGCTTCATGGTGTTCTACGAGGCTATTGCCAACGGTATCAATGCAGCCTTCCGTGCCCTGGACGAGGAGAAGGAACGCAAGAAGGCTGAGGAGTTGAGGAAGACCAACCCTAACTATCGTAGCCCTTACGAACTGGCTTATCCAGATGGCATGAAGTGGTATGACTACTTGATGAGAGGAAACAGCCTAGGACAACAGAGCAAAATCTTTATGGGCAGATATGCGGACGGAACGGAAATGTATATCCGACATGGTAAGCAGTTCCGAGAGGTGCCTGAATATCTCTTCAACCATAAGGGAGAACTAGAGTTCCCTGGTCCTATGGTGCAGCGAATGATAGGCAAGGCGAACCCAATGGTGAGAATGACCTTGGACGATATAAACTATCTGAGCGACTTCCAAGCCAGCCATGCCGACCAGGAGATACAGAGAAAGTATGGCAAGACCATCGGACTGCTCTACAAGGATGCGCTCTACTGGGCACCGTTCTTGATTCCGAGCCAAGAGAACAAGGAGTTTAAGGCGGTGGACTTCTTCTTCCCATCCTCAAAGGGATTCTCTCCTTGGAAGGCTCAGAGCTACTTCAAGGACTTCATCCTGAGCGGTGACATGGAGGGCGTGGTAATGACCTACCAGAGCTGTGAGCGCAATGGCATCGACCCCGAGGAGCAGATAAAAGCAGCCATCGGTAGCGTGAAGGCATTGGAGAGTGCAGAAATGAAGGATGGCATTACTTCCTTGCAGGTGGCTAGCGAACGCTTTGATGAGGCTAAGAGTATCACCGAAAAGAAGAAGATGCGCCAGAAGATGAAGAAATTCCTCTCTCAGAGCGAGTACAAGGCATTCACCCAGAAGGAGGCACTGGACATGGTGCAGAGCTACCTGAATGGGGAGGATGATTTGAAGGAGATGGAAAAGGCTGAAAACAAGTACTTGATGAAGGCGAAATCTGAGGATGTGACAGAGGACTGGAGAATACAGGCTGTATGGAACGGAACGATGGAAACCTACGATGAGTATCAGCGTTTGAAGGATGTGGATAAGGCGAAGGCTAATGCCTTCAAGAACAGCAAAACCAACAAGCGACTGTTTGCAGCTAGAAAGGCTATCTCTGCTGCCAAGAAGAAGATGAACAAAGCCAAGAAGCAAATGGATGGTCAGAACGATGCCGCCAAAATGGTGGAGATTCGCAAGACCAGAAAGGAGCTGATTGAGACTCTGAATGGAATGGAGTAGCCCGGCATGATAAAAGCATTGAGGGCTTACTCAATACTCAGAAAAAGAAAAGGGACTTGCTTCACAGCGAGTCCCTTTTTGATAGTCGTAAAATTCTAAATTCCAAATAACTTATATTTCTGTAAAAAAAATGAAAATCGTATTTTGAAGATGTTGGAGCGATGACTAACCTATCTGGGCGGGTCCGTTGGCTTCTGCCTTCTTTGGTGTTGCCCAGCGTATGTAATCAGCCATGCTGTCGTCCATGCGCTGCTGCTCACTCTTCGGATTCTCCTTCTTTTCCTTTCCCCAAAGGCGTCTGGCAATATCATCCAAACACCACTGCCAATCGTCTCGAAGGGTGATAACCTTGGAGCTTGGCATGATGGTGACATCTGCCTTTGGTGGGTCAACATGCTTTGTGTTGCCATCCTTATCGGTCTCTTCCTTGGTGCAGAGAGAGGCGAAGGGAACGTTATTGTCGTTAAGAAACTTCTCCACATCCTCCTTCTTGTTGTCACAGAGAAGAATGCAGACGGAAACCTTATTCTTCTTCAAGGTGGTGAGGGCTTCTTTCGCCTTGCCTACCATGGATAGGTTGCCTTTATCATCCTTGGTGATGACACAGGCTTCGTGAACATTGATTGATTTACTCATACTATCTAATATATTAGAAATTCTACATTTAAAAGAATTGCGGAACAAAAATAAGGGGAAAATATGAGAAAGTAATGTTAAGTTGCGCAACTTATCACTAAGAATCGGGAAAAAGGCGGTATTTTTGACGAAAAATTAAGAATTATGCCAGATAATCGTGTTATAAATGATATTTCGAACTATGCCGAGCCTGGACCTGACTCCCTGGAGGGAGTGAGCAGGGAGCGGTTTGCCCAGACGGACAGCAACCTTCGGCTGATAGAATGGGCTTGCCAATACTTCTATGATGGCGCAGAGCTGAGAAAGAAGTGGAAGCGAGCGCAGGACTTCGTGATGGGCAGACAGCTGGAAGAACTGATAGAGTGGAACGGCAGAAAGATAAGCATCCGTCAGTATATGGAAATGAAGGGTATGCCTATACTGGAATATGATGTGATAGGTGACAAGCTGCTTTCTCTCGTAGGACTTGTGCGCCAGCAGCGCAGTACAGCCTCTTGCAGTGCCGTAGACCCTAACGAGGAGGACTATATCAATTTCTTCAATGAATACCTTCGGCAGAACGACAACTTGAACGACCGACAGGAGCTAGATGCCAGAATGTTTTATGCCTTCTGTGTCTTCGCCTTCGTGGGCATGAAAACCTACTATGGCAGGAAGGACGGAAAAAATGGTATATTTGACTACATGGTGGACATCTTTAAGATAGCGTTGCCACCTTTCTTCAAGTATGACCTGAGCGACATAGAATTTATCGCTGAGGCTCACGATTTGACTTGGCGAGAGATAATCGCCACCTTCACCGATGGAAGCAAGGCTGAGGTGGACAAACTGAGCGAGATATATCTACAGACACAGCATCATTTCGCTCCAGAACAGACTTATCACCCGAATGGTGAAGCGCAGTATGCAGGGATAGACGATTTTACCCATTCTTCGGTAATCGGCAAGTACAGGGTATTGGAGATATGGACGAAGGAGACTAGACCAGCCATCTGGGTGCATGACTGGGATGCAGGAACTAGCGGATATGCCTCTCCTGACCAACGAGCTTTCTACGAGGAGAAGAAGCGGAAGCTAGAGGAAGCCAACATCATGAAGGACGAGAACGGTCTGCCTGTGCTCGATGAGAACGGTGAGCCTATCTATTATGTGGACCCATCAGAGCTTAAGACCATCGAAATGAAGGATGAGGTTGAGACCTATTGGTACAGAAGATACCTAACTCCGAATGGCTATCTGCTGGATGCTAGGGAATCGCCTTACTATGTTCTGAGAGACGGTTTCAGAACTTCCATTATGCCATATACCTTCGTGGCATACCCTTGTCTGAATGGCGAGGTAAGAAGTTTTTCGATGCGTGCTGAGAATAATCAACGCACCTTGAACCACTATATGATGATGATAAACTTCATTGTTGCCAATGGTGCCAAGGGTACGATGCTTGTGGATGAGAATGCTCTGAGCGAAAAGCAAAGCATCGATGAAATGCAAGTGAATTATACCAAAACAGATAGCATCATCTTGTGGAACTCCAAAAACGGAGGCAAGCCACCGCAGACTTTGGTCAACAAGAGTATTCCGGCAGGAGTTGACTTCATGGTTAACTTCGCCAAGACCATGGCAAGTGAGGGTACAGGCGTGCAGGGTGCTCTGCAAGGCGTTCATCGCAACACTAGCGGTAAGCAATACCAACTGGAAAGGGAAAGTTCTTCTACCACAATACAAGATTTTGTGGAGAGCTTCAATAACTTCAAGGTGAGAATCGCCAAGAAGAAGCTGTATCTCATACAAGAGTTTTGTACCTCAGCGGATAGCGTGAAACTGACAGGGGACGATTTCGAGACACATTTCAATCCTGAGACCATGAGGGATATGGACCTTGATGTTTCAATCGACTTGGACGCTTACAGCCCACTTATCAGAAATGCTAATAACGATATGGCTTGGCAGATGATGGTTAGCGGTAAGATGGACCCATATACGATGCTGACCGTAGGACAATTCCCTGGTACAAGCAGAATGAAGAAGTACTTCAAGGAGCAACTAGAGAAGCTACGGGCAATGCAAGCGCAACAGCAAGCGAATGGCGAAATGCCTACAGCAGGAGCTGGACAACAGCAAACAGGTACGCCAGCAACACACCTGAAAGATGCAAGCGATGGTGTAAATGACTTGGCAACTTTGCCATCATCGGGCACATAAAAGGAAAGTTCTTAGAATCATAATAAACTCTTAAGTTTTTAGTTAGTAGATTGTTTATAGGTTTTTAGTTTAAAGGTAAAAAGATAAGGAAGAGGAGACCGTGATGGCTTTCTCTTCCTTTTGTTTTGTGTGGGCTTAAGCTATACCATATTTCTTCTTGTAGGAACGTAGCTTTTCCATCGGAACGGAAACACGATACATGTAATAGTCTTGCCACTGCTTCAACTTCTTGGCTCTAACCTTGTTGTCGGCATCGCAGCCGATGGCTCCCCACTTGGAAGGTGTGTAGTAGAAGGATGCAGCCTTGATGTCTTCTACGTTTTTGAAATAACGTGTTGCCTTCCACTTGCCAAGCTGAACCAGACGACGGTAGGCGAGCATACCCTTGCGATTGGGGGCGTAGGTCATAATCGCCAAATCCTTGTGAGACTGGTCGTAGAGCATGTAGAAGCGAGGCGCACCACCTTCCTTGTACTTAGCAAGGGTGGCTTTCACTCCCTTCTGCCACATACGAGTGGAGCGGAAGAGTTCGATACGAGTAACAATAGGCTGGTAGATGGTTATGACCATCTTACGCAGCAGGTTTGAATAACTTTGTTTCATTTTTCTTTTTACTTTTAATTATTAACTTATATGGACAGGCGATAGAATCGCCTGGAACGGTGGCTCAGTGAGAGGGCTAGCTGCCACCACCTATGCCTGACAGCTCGGCTACTACAGGTGGGCGGTTGCGGAGGCGTTCACGCTCTATCTCTGCCTTTGAACGGAATGGAACGATTTCAGGTGCTGGCATATCCTTCTCTACGTAGAGGGCGATAGCTCTAGCCATCACACGGTCATCGTGCTTGCCAGCAATGGCACCATAGCAGTCGTTCTGCTTGTAATAGAGGAAGTAGGTGCATTCATCAATGGCTGCAAGTTCACGCTCCATATAGCCACCGTCTCGGATGATGTGTGCCATGGTCTTCACTACTGCCACCTTGGTAGCCTTGTTAGTATTGAATCCCCATTTCATCTCTATGTTCTTCACCTTCTTCAACTTGGACTGAGAGGCACTATACAGGTTGCTGTAGAGAGGGATGAGGATAGGGAAGAACAGCTCAGACTGGTTGCCCTCGGTATTGTTCATACGAGAGTAAGCGGTATTGTTCTCGATAACCAGGAAGGCATCATTATAGAAATGAGCTATCTGGGCGCAACGCATGGCGAGTTGGTCGGCATCGCAGTGACCATGCCATTCGGCTACTATCTCGGGAACACCACCATAGATTTCATCGTAACGGTCGAGCACCACGATGTCGGAGAAGTCGGAGGTCTTATGAGAGCCACCAATATCGCAGGCTACAATGTAACGATGCTTGACAATCTCGGAGTTGTCGGGTCCAGCCCAAACTTTGAGAGGTCCACCAGCACGCTCCACAAATCGAATATTGTTCATACAAGCATCATCGGCAGCATCGTAGGAATCGCCCTCGATGTCGCCCACCATGATAGGCTCGATACCCTTGCAGTCCTCTTCCATCTCCTTCAACTTGTAAGGGTCGAAAACAGTAGTACCAGAGAAGAGGAAGGCTTCCACGTCATCGGAAGGATATTCCTGGCGCATGCCATCCAAGTCGCTGTACTTCTTGCACTCATTCACATACCAATGGATGCCTTCGAGGGTTGCACCCTTGATTTCCCAAAGCCACCAGAAGTAAGAGCCATGATATTGCTCATCCTCACGATTCTTGTAGAGCCAAAGAACGAAATCAATCTTTTCTTGCTCAGACTTGAAAGGAAGGATATACTTCTCGATGTCGAACCATGGAACGAAGTAAGGGGTATAGATGGAAAGGCGATTGCCGTCCTTGTCGAAAGAGTTGGCACGCACCCATTCATCATGAAACTCATTTTCACGCCCGTTAGGGGTAGACTCTCGCACGATGAAGGTGTAAGGTCTCGTAACATTGATAGGCGAGATTGCGGCATTGACAACCTTCTGTGGAGTCCACTCTGTAGTGTTAGGGAAAAAGGCTTCCTCGGTGATGTGAGCCATAGCTGCATCGGCAGAACGGCAGGACTCAGGGTTACGAGCCGAACCGGTCTGTATCTTGCAGGAGCGAGGGATGAGGTACTTGATATTGTTCTGAGTGCTTGATGTGCGGAGCTTGCGAGAATCATCCTTGAAAGTCTCTCCAATCTCATAGTAGAGCCATGTAGGGATGGCATTTGCCAATTTCTCGTACATATCGAACACCTGGGTAGCAGATGAAGACTGGTGACCGATGATGTTGCTATTCCAGTTGGTCTTCCAGAACATCTGAATCCAGAACATGTAAACCTCGGTATCAGTAGAACCTCCCCATTGGCGACACTTCAAGAGGATAATCAAAATACTGTGCAGCTTACTATGAAGGCGTTGCCGTTCGAAATCCTTGGTGAGACCTATCTGTGCATGGTTGAGAAGGAAAGGTATATCATCGCCACCATCCTTGTTCTTGATTCGGGCATAGGCGTAGGCGAAGAAATAGAAGTCGTGCTTGCAGCGGAGGCGGATGAGGTAACGGAAGACAGCATCGCGTGCCTTTTCTTGATCCAGGTCTGCCATGTACTTCTCGCAGAAGGCAGAGATAGAACAGCACTTGATGATGGCGCAAAACTTCTTTTCCTTCAACATTTCTACCGGAAGCCAAAGCTTCTTGCCTTTTAAGAAATCCTCAATGACACACTCGAAACGAAGACCAGGGGCGTTTTCTCCAGTAATGGGACGATAGCTAGCGAGGAGGCTTGTGAGCCTTCTCTTATCTTCCTCTAGAATCTCTTTGAGCTTCTTATCGGACAGTTGCTGCTGAGGTCGTACCTTCATTGTCTGGAATGTTGAATGTTAAATGTTGAGTTTTTGAGATTTGCGAATGAATCTTTCTGCCTTGGCATAGATGAATCCGATGGCAAAGAGGATGAGGTGATAGATGCCAGCTATGTGAGGGAGGAGGCATCCAATCACTAGGAGTATGAGCATCTGCCAGAAGGCTAAGCGTTTTCGCCTGTAGAGCCACGGAGCGGTGAAGCCCATGAAGAAGGAGATAATAACCGATGCGCCCAAGACTGGGAGGGACGGATAATAAAGGAAGGAGAGACCAACGGAGGCAAGCCACGAAGCCAGCACACGATGGATGCAAAACTGACGATGCACCATCAACAAGCACCAGGCATTGACAGCCCAATGGATGAAGTTGGCATGACCGAACATGTAAACGAAATGGGAGTATTGAGGCGAGGATGGCGACACTGCAAGATTTGCGTGCAGCGGAATGATGAAAGCCATCAGGAGGACGATGAGGAGTGTTATATATAATGTACGCATGATGAATGAAAGTTTTTATCGAGTGATGAATGATGTTTTCTTATTGCGGAAATAATTGCTGATTTTCATCTGTATGTAGCGAGGTGCCATCCCCATGTTGGGCGCAGGAAGGTCTAGGCACACATACACAAGATGCTTGGTGTTGTATTCCTTGTATTGTTCCATCTGACGGAGGCGCAAGAAATCCTGATAGAAGGCTTCGAAGAGCTTTTCCTTCATGTCTTGGTATTTGCCGAACTTAGGCTTTTCCCCCTTGATGCGTTTGCATACATACCGATAGGCTGTGCTATCAGCGAGATAATAACAAGAGGCTGGCATCTTGGCGATGTAATCGCATATCTTAGCCATGGTGGTAGGATATTCTACCATCCTCTTGGCCTTACGAAAGAGCAGAAACATTTCCTGGTCTCTTTTAAGGTAAATTTCGGATATGGAATTTAGATGTTTCATGCCAACAAAATTAATTCATCAAGATGCAGAACTTATCACAAAGTAATGCGAAATTTTGCTTAATTTAGCACACAAATATTAAAAATGAACGTTTATGGCAAAAGAAACGATTGATAATCAGAATGTTAAATCAAAGCGAGATTCTTTCAGAGAGCGTCTTGCTCAGCGTTATCCCGACCTGAATATGGACGATGATGAGGCTGTTTATAACCAAATTGCGACCGATTACGACCAGTACGACCAAAGCAAGAAAAGGATGGACGACTTCAACAATATGCTGAAAGAAAATCCTCATGCGCCTGGGCTGGTGACAGGTCTCATTACAAAGAAAAATGCCGATGGTGGCGACTTCAACCTTATCGACTACTTGATAGACGAGCTAGGACAGGACTACATAGAAGCCATCAATGGTGACGATGAGGCTAGGAAACGCTTGAAGGCTAGCGAGAAGGAAAAGCTTGCAGCCAGTGAGAAGCTAGCCAAGGGCAAGGAGACTCTTGCAGCCAACATGGAGCAAGAGGATAAGGAGCTGGATGCTGCCATGAAGGAAGCCAAGATTAAGCCCGAGGCTATCAAGGACTTGATAGAGTGGATGTATAAGCGTAGCGATGATGGCGAAGACCACGATGATGATGGATTCGTATGGCGTGCTGCCCGGTATGGCTTGAAGAAGGCAGACTTCTTGCGTCTCTTCCAAATCAAGGACTTCGACAAGGCTGTGGCTGATGCCGAGGATAGAGGCTATAAGCGTGGCAAGAACGAGAAAATCGACCAGCAGAAGCAGCTACATGATGGAAGACAGGGTGGCAAGCGGAACATCAACATCAATGGTGGCGGTGGTGCTCCTTCTCTTCCAAAGGAGAAGAGCCGAACCGAACAGGTGTACAGCAAGATGGTTGGAATGTAGCTCTTATCAATTAAGAATTTATAGTTAATAATTAATAGTTTAAAAAATTGTAGATTATGAAACAGTTTAAGAAATGGTTTGGATTCATGATGGCGATTTTCGTCATGATTCTGAGTGGTGGCAGCTCTTATGCTATGGCAGAAACTCCTCCTAATATTCAAGCAGGTGAAGGTGGCGGTGGTGCTACGGGTCCAACAGATGGACCGGGCGTAGGTGGCACGGGTCCAAAGTGGCAGGGTGGAAGCCAAGAACAGCAGGAGGAAATGAGCAACTGGGACTACTATGTGGCTCATGTGAACCCGACTGTGGTGGAAATGAAGCTGGAGAGTTGTCCAATCGACCAGATTCTTCGTGCATCGAAGCGAATGACTCCTGTGACCAGCAACCGCATCGAGTATTATTCCATCGGTCAGCGACCAATCAAAACCAAGCTGACGGAGAATCTGGCTAAGACCACAAATGGTGGCTCTGTGACCTTGAAGGTGGAGAACCCTACGGTATTCGGTGTAGGTGACATCCTGATGATTAATAGCTGTCTTGGCTATCAGGACAATGGTACTGACCGGAGTACATTGATTCCTTTGCAGTTGCGTGTTACTGATGTTGATAATGATGGCAACCCAACTTGCTATGCACTGAACGGTAAGAAGAACAACAGTCGTGGTAATCGTGACATTCCAGAGGATATTGCCGTAGGCACTGTGGTAATGCGCCTTGGTAGAGCCGCAGGTGAAAAAGAGGTAGAGACAGGCAGCTACTACTCTATGCCAGACAAGAGCTTCCAGTATTGCCAGCGATTCATCATGCAGGTGGAGGAGTCTCTTATCGACCGTATGAGCAAGACCCAGGTGCAGTGGGACTTCACACGCCAGGAGAAAATGGCTATGGACGATATGCGACAGGGTCAGGAGCTGAGCGGACTGTTTGGCTATCGCTCTATGTCGAATGGTGGCAAGGATGTAGGTATTGTCTATACCATGGGTGGCATCTTCTGGGAAGCAGGTAAGGATTTGCAGATTGGACACTGGGAGCCAAAGATGCGTAAGCAGGCTGATGGTACTCTTGTGCCTGTAACCGTAAAAGTGACCGTACCTGATGAGACTTCTTCCGGTACGAAGGAAGAGACCAAGCAGGTATATGAGTATGTGATTAGCGAGAAGGAGTTGACCCAGTTTATTGCATCCATGTTGAAGGGTGCAGGTAACTCCAGCCGTACCAAGTTGCTCTTCGTGGACAACTTGATTTATCAGGCATTTGCCAACCTCCGCTCTAACAAGCGCATCATTACACAGACTGAAAAGGACTACCAGGGATGGAAACTCGACTTTGAGAAGTTCGAGAGCATGGGAACTAAAATTCTCATTTATCGCCACGATGCCTTCAATAGTTGGGGCATGGATGGTAGAGCCTTCTGTTTGGATGCTCGTTATCTCGACAAGTATGTATTTGGTACTTGGTCACGAAATGAGTTTAATGCCAAGGATTTGCTGATTCGCAATACCGCAGGTGTGGTAATGGAGGAGTATAGCTGTTGGATTCTGACTTTTCCGGATGCCCATGCTCGTGTATCTCGCCCTACCTTCACAGAGGACGGTGTGACCGATGAGCAGATTTTGGAGGCTGCTTAATCATCGCAAAGGGAACTAATAGTTTTCTAACATATATCAAAACTCGGGGATAGTTGAGGTTCTAGATGGGAACAATAGCCCTCGGACTAGGCTTCGCTATCCCTTCACCCATAAACACAAAAGATATGTATAGATTTGTAGCAAACAGTATGCTCATCTTTGTGGTGACTCTGCCTAGCGGACTTGTGAAGAGCGTGGAGTTTGAGAGGTGCAGTAACAATGCTTATTCTTACCTCACGGACAATAAGCAGGTGGCAGACTGCATCAGAAAGCATCCGTTAACGAAGGCTGGACGCATCAAGGATGAGAGTCTGCCCGAGGAGGAACAGGTGCAGCAACATGAAGAAGAGCAGGTGAAGGACGATAACGCCCTTCGCTTCGAGAATATCACCAAGGCTAAGAACTATCTCCAGAAGGCCTTCAAGGTGGATGTAAGGAAACTGAAATCGCCTGAGAGTGTGAAGGAGAAGGCTAAGGAACTGGGTATGGTGATTGAGTTTTAGTTTATAGTTTATAATTTATAGTTAATAGGTTTCTTGCTTATGGAAGTTCTTATGAGTGACCTTGTAAAGGAAATGAGGCTTGCGCTGGACGAGGTGAAGCATGATGAGCTGAATGATGTCTTTGCCGATGATTCGGACGAGGAAATGAAACAGGCTATCGAGACTGCTGCACAGCAGCTTTTGCTGCAAGCACCACCGCAGATGCTACAGCCCAAGAGGGTAGTGGCATCGCTAAATGAAAGCGGTAAACAAGATTATGATGCCATTCAGACACAATACACTGATGGGCATGGTAGCCTTGTGATACCTGATGATTGGCTGAGGCTGGTGGAGCTGAGGCTGAAAAGTTGGTCTTCCTCGTTGGTGGCTTTGATGGACCCAGGAAGCAAGGAGGCTCAGATGCAAGCCTCTCGATGGACTAGGGGGACACCGCAGAAGCCGAAGGGCATGATAACCGTTTCGCCTACTACAGGAAAGCGAGTACTGATGTACTGGACTGCCGGAAGGTATTCTGCTAACCATGATATGCCTACAAACAAGGTGTATGACCATGAAGTGGAGCTATTTACATACCTTCCTTATCAAAAGGTGAAGGATGTGCTTGAAAAGGATGGGAAAACGGTGACAGACCAGAAAATCATCCTAGCCCTGACTGACGAGTGTAAGAAGTATCTCATCTATCGTGCCATCTCTATCTTCTTGATAAGTAAGAAGGAGAGTGAACTCGGCGAGAAATATAATCAATTATCACAAATTTAACAAGATATGGCTAATGATATAGACAAAACAAGTCCTCACTACAAGGGGGAGTTTGGCAGTATCTACGAGGTGAACCAGAAGTTTCCTTCGGGAGGCGTGGAAGGTGACTACGTGGCTATTGATGGCTGGGCGCATTACTGGAATGCGGACAGGGGAACTTGGTGCGTGAATGCCCAGAGGGATAGCTACTGGGATGAGCTGATAACTGGCATCATTGAGAAGTTCAAACTGTTTAAGGGTGCTACGTATATGGGCGTGGCTAATCTTGATTCTGTGCCAGCTAAGGCTATCGGTGCCAAGATGTATTATTTTGCAACCGTAGCTGGTACGTATGAGAACTTTGGGGAGCTTGTTGTTCCTCAGGGCATCAATGTGCTTTATTCTGAGGATGGCAGCAGCTGGGTATGCTCTACTTTGCTGGAAGTGGCTCAGGAGTTGGGCGTGAGCACAAGGAATGTAGTTAGCCAGAAGGTTGTGAATGATGCTTTGGAGCTTAAGGCTAACCAGAGTGCTGTGAATGAGGCATTGGCAAAGAAGGCTGACAAGGAAGAAATGAATCGTCTTCTGGCAACTAAGGCAAATACTGCTGACGTTGATACAAAGTTTAGAGAAGAGAAGAAACGTGTTGATGTCGAGCTTGACAAAAAGTTCGACAAGGAGAGTGTTGCCCAGGAGTCTGGAGATTCCGAGGTGCTGGTGATGTCTCAGAAAGCCGTGAATGAAGCATTGGCAAAGAAGTTAGACAAGGAATGCGTTGTTCAAGATTTTGGCAATTCAGAAAATTTAGCGATGTCCCAAAAGGCTGTTACAGATTGGATAAACAAAGGTTATCAATTTAGAGGTATGGCATATCCTGAAACAAATCCTGGTGTTCCAGATGTGCCTATGTTTTATTTGGCTTATTATGCAGGAAGTTATACTGGTTTTGGGATAGAACTTCTTAACGAAATTCCAGAGGGCGGAAACACATCAACAAGACTTGCTTCTTACCTTGCACTATTTATCAATAATGGTGAAGGAAAAACATGGAGAGCCTATGACTTGTCTAAAAATTATTTTACAGTTATAAAAAACTTGCAAAATGAAGTAAAAAGATTAAACACAGTACAAGATGCTGCTTTTAATCTGATACCGACCCAGGGAATCATACCAAATATTGATACAAAGAATTGGACATTAAATTTCGGTAAAGATGCTGTTATAATTACTAATAATAATAGATATGTTCTTAAAGATGTAATTGTGTCATTAAAATTAGACTATGTTACTACTTCATCAACGGCTTTAGTACTGTGCTTCAATACCGAATTACAAGAATTTGAGTGGGTAAGTTGGAATAATTACGTAAAATTCAAAAACAAACCAGTCGCTGGCACATTCAGAATGAGTAAAAGTGATGATTTTTTAATTCCAACCATTAATGATACAACATCTTTCAACCTTAATTTTGAATATACTATTGACGGAGTTAGCAGAAATACTGTTACTCATGATAAATTACAAGATAAAATAGTTACAAATAATAAGGCTGTTTTATCTATGAAAAAATTGATATTAAATCAAGATTTTTATGAGGAGAATATTTATCAAGATGATACAAGATATATAATAGCTTTTCCTGTGTCGGGAGAATCATCAATCCATATAGATGTAGATGATGAGTTTAAGAAACAAGGATATGATTTTGCTGTGGGAGCAGGAAAATATATACAAAACAATGAAATTTTAGACTCAGGATGGCTAATCAATAAAACTAAAAGTTATACACTTGATGTTAGTGAAGAAATAGTACCATCATTTTTATATCACGTTAAAGTCTTATTTAAACATCAAAATAAGGTATTGACCGAAGATGATTTTAATTTCATCAAAGAGCATACTACAATATATGGAGGACGTATAAGTGGTATAGATGACACTATATACTTTGGAATGCTTAAACAAATTCGCTGTAATACTGGTGTTAAATTTATGGCACATAGGGGTGTTCACCTTTATAATATTCCAGAAAATTCACTTGATGCTTATAGATATGCAGGGTATCTTGGATTTGATTATGTAGAAACTGATTTTGGTGTCACAGCCGACAATCAGTTGGTGCTAATGCACGATGACACTATAAATAGAACTATGGCAAATAAGCTTGATTATTCTGATATTGTAGAAGAGGTAAAAGTGACCAGTAAAACACTTACCGAATTAAGAGAAAATTATATATTAAAATCACTGGATGAAAGAATGAGAACTGCAATTCCTACAGCAGAGGAATTTTTTATTACTTGTAAACATAGTGGCGTATTTCCTATTGTAGAGGTTAAAAACGGGTCAGATACTCAAGATAACGTAAGGCAGGCATTTGAAATAGGTAATAGAATTTTAGGAGCTAAAAATTTCGGATTCACCTCATACTCCACCGCGGCTTTAGATTATGCAAGGTCATTATCAGATGACTTGATGTTACTTTACTTACATGATGATGTTTTTAATGGCATTAATTCAATTACAGGTAAAAGCCGTGAAACAGAGAATACTGTATGGTACAATTGGTATAATGGAGAACCTCCCACAAAAGAAACTGTTGAGAAATATACAGCAAAAGGTTTGAAAGTTGCTGCTTGGACTGTTACTCCTAATGAGTTTGACGAGGTATTAAAAAAGGGAATCAGTATAATAGCAACGGATTATATTTCACCCTCATTAGATAAACTGAATGGAATAACATTTGATAATAATGTCGATATGTCTAAATTTAAGACTAACGGCGCAGTTATGGAAGATAAATCTATTTCATTATTGGCAGGACAAACAGTTACGTTGAGGTGCCCAACAAACGCATTTATTGGTGGGTATTATGTAAGTGTTATAGCAAAGGGAAAGTTTACTATTTCAGATTTATATAAATTGAACATACAGCATAACGCTACTGATTTTGAAAGATTTATACATCAATCTATGTTTCCAAAGCCAGATGGTTATTTTACTATGGTGGATTTAACTATTACGGCAAAAGAGAATACAGTAATAAAATTTATTGAAGTAAATGTAGTTCAATTTGTTTAACACGAAACGGTTAAATATTATTTTAATCTTTAGTAGAATGTAAGTGTCTTTCTGTAGAGGCATCTGCATATAATTAACAAAATTGTTTAACTTGATTTCGTAAATTAGAATAAGACAATATGAAGAAGAAACAAATACTTGAAGCACTGGTAGTGCTTCTAATCAAACTTTCATCGGCAAGGGACAATCCCTTGCTGATGGATAATTACGTAGTGAAAGCCTTACGCACGGTTCTTTTTGAGTTCAAGGAATCGGGCGAGCTTTATGTCGCCTACAAGGAGCAGATACATTCCACGCTGGAGAGTGACAACCCCTGGATAGGTATGTTGATGAAATCGATTGGCGGTGATACCTCCATCAAAGAGAGCATGACCGATGAAGCCATCGAAGGGATGGTAAACTCTATGTTAGGAGAATAGGCTATGATCTTGGATATTATATAATTAAGGTGTAACTCTAGGCAGGGCTACACCTTTTTTATATGTGATTAATTGGTGGTTATTGCTTTCAAATTGTTACTTTAGCAAAGTTTAACTATAAAAATATTGCTCAAAATAAATATTTTTGTGCAAAATTGTTTATTTTTGCAGAACTTTCCTTCTTATTAAGAATGAGGAACTAAGAATAAATAATAAACCCAAAAACAAAAGGAGAGGAATTTATGACTAAAGAGGAAGAAGATGAAGTCCATCGGTTAGTTCAATCAGTCGGTGTTGTACAGTTGTCAAGAGTAATGTTTAAGGATATGGACGTTAGCGAAATGATAAACGTCATTATCCTTGCAGGTAGAGGCTACAGCATAAAGCTACTCACTTGGTTTAAGTATTATTGTGAAGTGATGCCTCTGTTTATCATGCTTTTTCATATTGCATGCATGGTAACATTTGCGTCTCATGAAAAAGAAATGTGCGTATGGTTTAAGGAGAATTGGGTATCGGCAGCATTTATCTATTTTTCCGTTTATATCCATCCGCTTGTGCTTATAATTGCGAGCAGATTCTTTTGGCTCTGCTACAGATGGCGTATTCCGATGATCATCTACCTATTTGGGATAAATGCTATTCATATCGTATATTGGAATGTTTTCACCACCAACGAAATGGTGGAAGCTAATGTTGTAATACTTGTAATGACCATTATATTTTATGTATATGGTTTTGCCGATAAGTATTTCTCAGGCAAGGGCTGTCAAAGTTTAATCTCTAGATTATAATGATATGGGAAAGTTATTTGGTTATCACACCTTGGGAGTGTTATTAAAATCGTTATCGGATTCTTGTTTTCGAGCAGACGAGCAAGAGAAGAGAGGGGAGAAGGTAACTGCTTGCGGAATGAGTAGCGATGAGATAGAAGACCTTTGTGAGAACTATCTGCCGTATGCTCTCAACCCAATGATGACTGCCGGGCAGGTGAAGAAGGAGGCGCATATCAGTGAATCGACCCTAAGAAGGGCTATCGCTGATGGGGAGCTGGAAAGCGTGGGGAACGCTGGGGACCATAGCCATTTTTTCAAAAAATGGGACGTTAAGGAGTTTATCAAGAAAAGATTGAAACGAAACAAGTAAAAAAAGAGAGAGGCGAGAGATTGCTTCTCTCTTTTTTATGCTCTAAAACACACAATTTTTGCCTTAAATTATACGCAATATTCTTGCGAAAATATACTTACGATGGTTTTGACATGGGTTTATGTTATGTTAAAGCACTGATATTCAGAGAATAAAAGTTTTTGTGACATAGTTATCAAAGAACTTGTCTATTCCTCGTATCTTTGCAGGCGTAATCGGTTACATGTGAGTATAAACAGAATGTACAACTTTTATTTCTTTAGGAATTATGGCAGAAGAAGTAATTAAGACAACCTCTTGTTGCAACGATGCAATGATGGGTGGTTTGCTTGGAGCGATGGCAAATCGTGACAACAATCCTTTGGCAATGGCAGCTATGATGCGCAACCGTGACGATGATGACATGTGGAACAATCCGTTTGCCTACATGATGATGATGGGCATGATGCGCTATATGTATGGTGCAGACTGGAACAATCGTGACAATGGCGCAGACGTGCAGCGTGCGGAGATTCAGGGTCAAATCGAGAGTTTGCGTAACCAGATGGCAGACAACCAGAACAGTAACTTGCTGATGGGAGCCATCCAGGGCAACGGCAACGACCTTAAGATGCTGGCAAGCAATCTGAACTGTGACTTCAACGCCTTGCAGAACTCTATCTGTGGCATCCAGGCTGGCATCCAGCAGCTTGGTGGTCAGGTAGGATTCTCGGCAGAGCGAGTGATTAACGCTATCTCGCAGGGTAACTTGCAGATGACCATAGCATTGAAGGATTGCTGCTGCCAGACCCAGCAGAACATCATCAAGATGGGTTACGAAAATCAGTTGGGTCAGAAGGACATCCAGTATTCTACACAGAAGGGTTTCTGTGACTTGACATCAGCGATGCAGCGTAACTTTGACTACATTAGCACTGGTGTTGAGCGTGGTTTCAGCAATGTTGCCTATGAGACTCAGCGACAGACTTGTGACATCATCAATGCTGGCAATTCAAACACTCAGCGTATCATTGACACGTTGAATGGCCATTGGAGCCAGGAGCAAGCCAACGAGATTCAGGACCTTAAGTTCAAGAACTCTCAGTTGCAGCAGAACATCTACCTTGCCAATCTGATGAATGGCGGTTGCGGATGTGGCGCAGGTGTAGCAGGTGGCTATCAGTAAAAAAGAGTAAAGAATGAAACAGAAGCGTAGTGGTATGAACAAGATTTCTCCAGTGGGATTGGCTACTACAGCATTGGTAGCCAACCAAGTTTCAGTCTTAGCTACTTACAATGAGAAGCTTTGCAGACCTTATTGCGTGAACGGCAACGTGCAGCCACAGGCAAGCATAACCTACAGTTATGAGCAGCCTATCCTGAACGGTACAACGGTATTCGTTCCTATCGTGGCGACTATCAGCATCATTTCGCCTGTAGTGGGCAACAGAAACGTGATGAGAGCACAGCCATTGATTTACACGGAAAAATGGATTGCAGCCTTCCAAGGGCTGACAGCCCTACCAACGGCTGTGACCATCGCCAGTGTAGGACGGACGCAAAAGGCTAACGATGTGGTATGCGGAAAGGCTAGAAGCCTGAGCATATTTGACAGTCTGACCGTAGCATTGACTACAGCTTAGTATCATTATAGAGGGAAATGGTGGATGGTGTGTAAGCCATCGTTTCCCTCGCATTATCCATTTAAAACGATACGATTATGATATTTAAAGATTTAAAGGCAGGTTTCCCAGTCTTTTTGTTTGACCGGGCAACAAGAAAATTCAAGCAGGGTAAAGTGATGAATGCTCCAAGCCCTGATATTAGTGGCAGCAAGCCCAACATGATGCCCCAGATGCCTGGCATGCCAAACTTTGGCACCATGAACGTGAAGGTGAATATTCAGACGGAAGACGGAAAGCAGTCAACCTATTCGGTAGTTGATACTGAGCAAACAGCATACAGCGACACCCTTGTAATCTCCTGTAGCAAGGAGAACATCATCAATGAGGTGAACGCATTGAAGAACCAAGCTAACGACATCCTTAGCAAGATGCCTGATTTCGAGCAGACCGTAAAGGACTGTGACAATCTCCTCTCGGAATTGGACACAACGTTTCGTGACCAACAGAAAACAAACGAAAGGCTCAACCAGATGGAAAGCAAGCTGGATGAGATTTTCAAATTCGTCAAATCACAAAAGAATGAATGATATGAACTTAGTAGAACTTATCACAAAATATCAGACCGATGCCACACCTGAGCAGATGGTGCAGGTGACAAAGATAATCGGCAAATTCGTGGCTATGCACGCAACGGATGAAGACCTCTTGCTGCTGTATAAGGAAATCTATGGGGTAGTGGGCAACGGACACTTCAATGACTTCTTCGCTGAGGCTCAAATTAAGAAGATGGTTTTTGAGGATGATAAGGAGGTAGAGCATCGTGCTCCTTACTATACCATGGCGAAGACGCAGGAAATATATGAGACGGTGAAGGACGAGATTCGCCCTTACAACCAATGGGACTTTGCCGTGGTGCTGAACATGGTGTATTCGGACAACTACAACCTGATGAAGAAATGGTTTGCCGATGATAGCGAGGAACAGCTGATGGACAAAATGGTGGACTTGGCTGTGAACTGGCTGAGAGACGATGATAACCCATACGGAAAGTGCAAGGCATGGGGGTACTTTAACTAAGTGAAGAGTGAAGAACGAAGAGTGAAGAATCAATTTGCTCTTCTAGAAATGATTCCATAACACCTAGAGATATATAAAAGAAAACTATCAGAAGAAGAGAATGCAGGCTAAGGAAAAAGGGGCTTGCGTTCTCTTTTTCGTATGAAGTTGCGCAACTTATCACTGAGAATCGGGAATGATGGCTTAAATTTGCATCGTTTCCATAACGGAGTGGGGACGGATAAATGGAAAAGAAAATGAATGATATTCGAGGTTACTTATTTGGGACGATATGGACTTTTCTGAGTCTGCTAGTACCCATCAAAGATTTTATGATTGCCATGATGGTATTGTTCGGGCTGAACCTGGTGCTTGGCATCGTGGCAGCGGTGTTTAACGGTGAAGAATGGAGCTGGAAGAAATTCGGCATGTTCTTCGTTTGCTGTGCGGTGTTTTTCGTGACGGTGGCTGCACTGTTTATCATCGGTCACTTCTTGCATTCGGATGCTGAGGCTCTGTTTTGCGTGAAGTGGGTGTGCATAGCCGCGACCTATCTCTTCACTACAAACATCTTGAAGAATCTGAAACGAATGCTGGTGCCAGATTCGCCTTGGTACAGGCTCGTGGACTATTGCTATTATGCGCTGACACTGGGCTTCGTGGAGAAAATGCCAATGTTCAAGAGATACCAAGAATATAAAAACAACAAGGAAAATGGAAATGAAGGAAATCAGATTGGAGCAGCTGCTGATGGCGATGCCTAATGCAGGAAAGAGGGCAGAGAAGTTTCTACCATACCTGAATAAGTATGCTCAGGAATTTGAAATCAACACGCCTTTGAGGTGGGCGCACTACTTGGCTCAGATTGCCCATGAGAGCGGTGAACTGAGATATACCAAGGAGATTGCCAGCGGAAAGGCGTATGAAGGGCGAAAAGACCTTGGCAATACCCATAAGGGTGATGGGGTAAGGTATAAGGGCAGGGGGCTTATTCAGATAACAGGAAGAGCCAACTACAGGAAGTATGCCGGATATTGTGGCTATGATGTAGTGGAACAACCTGAGTTGTTGGAGCAGCCTCTTGGTGCCACACGTTCTTCGATGTGGATATTCGATACCTTCGGCTGCAATAAATTGGCAGACGAGGATAATCTGAAAGCAATCAGACGGAAAATTAACGGTGGCTACAAAGGACTGGAGAAATGCGAGGAGTATTTGAAAAGGTCCAAGCGAGCCTTAAACATATCATAGCTTATGAGAAGAATAGATTTTATCATCCATGTGCTTATAGGATTGGCTTTTATATCGTTTCTCTTCCTTACGAGCTGCAAGACGAAAACCGTGACGCAGGAGCACTATATCACGGACAACACCGTGAGCAAGGGCTTGGATGCCAGTTGGCAGCAGCGGTTTATATCTGCCTTCGAGCAGATGGCTACATACCGTAACCGGGAACATGAGACTTCGACCAAGGAGACAACTCATACGAAGGATAGTACTTCGACCATGGTAGACCAGAACGGAAAGCCTATCAAAACGGAAAGCTGGCACTCTACAGTAACCAACAGGGACACTAAGGAGGTGACGAAGCTACAGGATTCCATCTTCACCATGAGCAAGGAGGTGGATAAATACCAATTCTTGATAGTGCAGAAGGATAGCTTGATTCGGTTAAAGCAGGATTCCATACAGGTGTTAAGCCGAGAACTGACCAAGGCAGAGCAAAAGTATATCACCCTGGGGAAGTATACCGCCAAGATGATTTGGACCCTTGTAGTAGCAGTGATTGGTTTGTTGATTTGGCTATGGTACAGAAAGAAATGAGCGTATGAAGACAATAACGATAAAAATAGTGAAGAAGAGCGTGATGGGTGTGGTAGAGGGACTATCTGCCACCATTGCGCAGCATAACCCAGAGGTGGACTTTCAGACCGTCTGGGCGAGTGATGCCGAGGAGGCGAAGTTGGACATCTACTATAGAGAAGCAATAACCGACCTAGAGAACTTCTTGGCAAGATTCTCTTCTTCGACCACACAGCAGTTTGACCTACAGGCACTGGCTGATGATTTCACAATCACCATCAAAACCTTGGCATCTTGGCCACCTAGATTGAGCGGTGTGCTGACCAACCAAATACAGAATTATCTGGTACATGCTATCCTTGCCGGATGGCTGAGCGACTTCCCAGACATGAACCATACGGACTATGGCAGTATGGGAGCGAGCGACCTGGAAGCCATCAAGGAGGTTTTGCTAAAGAAGGACTTTAGCTTTGCTGAGGCTGAAAGAACCGCTGACGATACCGTGAAAGATGGTTCTTCGGCTGTGGATGCTGTTGCTAGAGTAGGGGATGAGGTTGAAAAGAATAGCAATTTTTCGCCTACAGAGAGAAGGGCTGTGGATGGTGTTGCAAAGAATGCTTCATCCTCTTCTGCTTCCGAGAGAAAAGATGATGAAGCAGGAAAGAACAGCAATCGTTCTTCTACTTCAATGAGAGTGGAGGATGATTCTGATAAACAGATGAATGCCCAATCTGCTGAAACTAGAACTTCGGACAATGTAGGCAAGAACGTTGCTTCTCCTGATACTATAGCGAGAGGTGAGGATGAAACGAGCAAACAGGCTCAGTCTTTGGCTACAGATGGAAGGGGTGCTGATTCGGAAAAGAAGGATAGAGGTGACATAGGTACCGACAACCGCAAGGAGGATGATGAGGGCAAAACTCAAAAATCTCAGAATGTAGAGGCTAGAGGTGAAGATGCTGCCACAAAGCAAGGCTGCAATCTTGATGCTGAGGCTAGAGGTGCCGATGGAGCGGTCAAGAATGGCAATACATTGGATGCTGAGGCTCGAAAAGAGGACGAGGTAGCCAAGGATGAGCTGAGAGGGCTGAAAGGCTCTGAGCGAAATCCTGACTTTGCTTCGCAGCATTTCCATCAGGACTATGTGGACTGGAGCGGAGGCAGGCCACCTTACGAACTAAGATAATTTTTCATCAATATAAATAATTGCAATTATGGATAGAAAATTGATTACATTGAATTTTGGCATGGAGCAGGTATGTAATGATGTGCTTGCAAGATGCTATGTAGTGAGCCAGGGAATGGTGGACGAAGCCCAGAAGGACATCAGAGCCAACATCGAAAGCCCAGACAGTGACGAGACTCGCAGTATCATCAATCGTGCCGTGACGGAAGCCATCGGTAACATCAAACTGGCAGCTCAGCGTTATCTGACCACAGGTAGAGTGGAGGACAACAATAACTTGGAGCGACTGGTGAAGGGCACAAGAAAGTATGCCTATACTGACAATAAAAACGGTACGTGGACGGAGGTAGTGACCACCACCATTGATGGTGAGGAGAGCGAAACGACCGCTACCGTGAACAAAGCAGGTAAGGACAGGGAGGAAAACATCTATGAGACGGTGACGCTGAACCTGGAGATTCCGAACTGGAACGTGGCTGTGACAGATGCCTTGAAGAGCCATTGCCACCGCTACATCGTGGACTACGTGATGAGCCAATTCCTGATGGACCAGTTCGCTGACAAGGCAGGAACGTATGGCGAAAGCGCAACGGCAGACTACAACAACATCAAGAGCGACTTGCTGAGCCGGGATAACTATACGCTGAGAAGACCTAGCTTCACTTAAGAGGCTATCTGGGACCAGGCGATGGAATCGCCTGGAACGGTGGCTATTCTTTTTCTTCATTATTTTGGGTGTTTATGGAAAGAGCCTTCGCTAAATCGGGATGGATTCCTGAAAAAGCGAAGGCTCTGTTTTTTCTAGAACTTGTTGAAACGCCTGATAACTTCGAGGCGAGTGGCAAAGTACTGATTCATGGACTTCATCTTAAGATAGAGGGCTATGCGGAAGAAGCGATAGCTATGGGAGGACATATAGCTGGACTTCATGCCACCTAGGCGACCTAGGTAATGCCAATTTTGGTTATCGTTGCTACCATACAGCCACATGACTGGCACGGTGCCAGAGGTGATGGAATGGATGTAGCCAGTGATGGCATCGGGAGCGTTCTCCTCATCGAACTTCAAGGTACGAGTAACGATGATGCCGTGATACTCTGTTTCGTCCTCGTAATCGTAACCGCTATCCAAAACTATTACGCTACCGTCTCGATACTGAATGTATGGGTGAGGGTAGGAGTTGAGGGCTGTGAGCACGTTCTTGATGAGGAAGGTGCTCCAGGCTTCATCCTTGATGGAATAGCTGAGGGCTACGGTATCGGCTGAGGCTTCCTTGGACAGTTGGCTGACATCTAGGCAGAAAATGCGAGAGTTCTTGTAATCGTAGATAACCTGGCAACGCTGAAAGAAGTCGATTGGCGATGATGTGAAATCTATGAGTTGGCGCATCTGTGCCTTGATGGTCTTGGTGGCAGCATCATCGCCTTCGGCATCATTGAAGAAGTTGAGGAACTTGCCAAGATTGCTTGCTATATTGAAGCCTGGTCCATCCAAGACATCGGACATGGAAGCCACTTGTGACTCAGCTATGCGACTGAGGGAGCGATTGGTGGCGAAGAGCACGGACTGGTCTAGCTGAGTGATGGACTTCGGATTGCTGCAAACCTCACGACTGATGGGGTGGATGCTGCTATAGGTGCCTTGGGAAGAAACTTCCATCGCCCAGATGCCATCGGTGGAGAAAGCCATCAAAGGGTACTGACCAAACTGACCTTGGGAGAGTGCCCTTGTGGTTGAGGCTATGCCCTGGATCGTGCCGATACCCACGGTATTGATGCCGTTCAGAGGGAAGTAGAAGGCGTTATCGGACTCGGATGTATAAATCTTGTTGCTCATATCGACTACATCATCTACAGAGTAATCGTAGGAGGTGACGATATAAGGCGTAATCTCTTCGGTGAAGTTGCCCATGTGCATAGCTCCATTTAACTCTTCGCATTCTTTGAGCGGAAAGGCATAGATAACATCGGCACTGGCATCGACCGTAGAACAGAAGAAAACCATCTTCTTAGCCCTGGAATCGGGATAGAACTTAACCAGATTGGCAAGCATGAATGGTTCTATGCGGTCGAGTACATCTTCTTCTAAAACATTCTCTACATATTTTGTGCCGGATGTGGTATGAAGCTCTGTCACTATTTTCTTGATGATAAGATGAGAATAGAAATTGCCTGCCGAACGAAGGTAGTTGCCCTTCGGGAACATGACTTTTCGGCTGAAACCAGACATCAGATGTTCTTGCACTCCAAACAGATTGAGCCGATGGTTATAGACATAGCTACCCTTGGCTGTGAGGAAATTGTGGGTCTTGTAATCGTCCTGCATCTGCTCTTGGAGGGAAACTTGGTATACAGCAGCCTTATCTACAGGCAATTCCTTGTTAGCGACCTTGGTAAGATTGTCTATTGGCAGGGAGCATATCTTGTAAAAGGCTGAAATGTTTTGGTCATTCGACTCGGAAGAGTCACCATTGCCAGCAGAGCTGAGTTGGTTATTATAATCATCGTCAGACTTCTTAGGGAAGCGAACACTTACCATTCCATAGCTTTTGCCTTTGTTGCTAGTCCAATGGTAATCTTCTATGTTTGCTCCATTTAGCACATAATTAGGTTGACACATTTCCAATACGCTAATCTTGGCACTCGTATCGACATTGGTAACAGGAGGTGTGATGAAAATATCTATAGACTTGATAATATCCTTCCATCGCTTCAATTCGTCTATATCTCCTTGGAGCGCATAGGACAATGCTACATTGTGAGGAAGATACATAAAGGTACACTTGGAGATACTGGCTTCGATAACGTTGTCCTTGGCATCTTTTCTGTTGAAAGTAGCGGATTCTTCCCAACCGACTTCTGCGCCAGTAACGGTAAGATTTTTGTAGTTTTCGCTAGGGAAGCCAATGTTGGCAGAATAAACGGAATAGCTGTTTGGCACCTGAATGGGGATGAAAACAGGCGAGGAGTGCATAATCATGCTGCCATCGAACATGCGATAGCAATAGCGGATGAAGAAGGAGGCGTAAAAACGCCCTTGCTTGGCGATAAGATTGTTTGTTCGGTTGACCAGGGCATAGATGCTCTGGGTAATATCGGACTGCTTATCATCCTTGATATTGGCTACTTGGTCGCCCGAGGTGAAGGAATTGCCATTCACCTTGTTGAACACATCGCCACAGCTATAGGTGGTCTGTTGGAAAGCATCGTAGAAACCTTCCTTGCTACCCTTGGCATTAATTCCACCAAGTTCGTAATCTTCTGGCTTATTTCTTGGGTCGAAGAAAAAGCTAAGTTCTAGGAATGGTGGCTTCTGTCCCTTATAGCTGTAATCGGACGAGGACTGTCCGTTGCTCTCCCACATGGCATAGTGGATGCCATCGGTAGCCACTATGATGAGGGTGTTGCCGATGGAATCGATGGAGAGCACGGTGGATTCGTAGTCGAAGGACTTAATAGGGGTGGACGAGCCTAGCGTGCCATCCTGCATGAACCAATAAATGGAGGATGAGGCTATGGCTATGAGGTGGTGATAACTACCTGTTTCGTGAACATACAATATCTTAGCCACCTCACCATTAACGGTGAGGGGCTGAGATAGAGGTGTGCCCGATACGATGGCAGGGCGCAATGCGCCATCGTGCAGCTCTAGGTTGCCACAGAGGGATAGCGCACCGTTCTCTACTGCCATTTCATCGGGTGTGAGGCTGAGACCTTTGTATCTGATTGATTGTTGCATCTTTATTAATGTTTAATGTGTATTGTTTAATATTTAATTATCGGCAATGGGATGGGTCTGCACGATTGACTACAGCCAATGCCTGTAGGGTGTCGTTGCCTACGGTGATGGTCTCTAGACGGTCAGAGACTACCAAGTCAACCTCTTGGGCGTTAGGTGGAACGCCTAGGGTGTGGAGGAAGAGGCATTTGACAGTGCTAGCACTGCAACCGTGAAGCTGTGCCTTGCGCCCATAGAGAGGTATGGCATCAGGAAGAGAGGAGGACTTGGTGATATACATCTGAGAGCCGAGACAGAAGAACACGATTTTGTCGCCTCTCTGTAGCCCCAAGAGCTTTACAGGGTAGGAACGCAAGGTGATGCGCCCATTCTTGTTGAGGGTGAGTCCACGCTTTTGAGGGCGTGGACGGTTAAGGATAAATATTTCAGTCTTGTTCTGCATAATCTGTAGGTTTGTGGAGCCAGAAACGGAAGTAATCGTTTTCGGCATCCTGGTTACGTACTTTTACATATTCTCGGGTGACATAGAAATGTTTCTTGCGTAGGGTAGGGTTGAGGTTGTAATCGTGGAGCATCATAGCTGGCTCTACCCTGCCATCAAAAGTTATCTCGTACCAATAGCGGTGGAGAAAGAACCATGGGCGAAGACGGACTTCCTGAATGGTGGTGTAGTTACTTTTGTCCACTCTGCATGGGACGATGCTCCAGCTACCATCTTGCCAATGCTCCGTTATCTCTTCTCCACCTGGTGCCAATTCATGCTTCTCGATGGTGGACTTCTGAATCTTTACAAGAAGGCAGACATCGGCAGTGAAGACCTTTGCCATCTTACGGTGGCAGAGCATGACATAACGCCCTTTCTTGTCGGGGAGGAGCGAACGCTGCTTGCCTGGGTGATTGATAACGCAGACGGTGGAAAGAAACTTCTTGCGTGCCATGTGGAGGATGTTGGGGAGCTTCGCCTTGGCGTGCATACGGTCGAGAACCTTCTGGACATTCTTGAAATTCTTGTCGGCTTGGGTCTCATGCACAGTGATTGGTTGCTGAGGCTCTTGGCTAGTCTGCTCACGTACCTTCTTTACGTGCTCACGAACTTGCTTCTTGGAAGGGACTTCGAGAAGGTGGCCAGTCTTTTTGTCGAGCTTGTAATTTGACTTCTGCTGTTTCATATTCATTATGCTTTAGATGTTACCTCTGTTAATGCAGATGATTTCGAAATGATGATTGTCGCAAATATCGCAGCCGTTGGGCATACGATGATTGAAGGAGCAAGGAATGTGCTCTTTGAACAAATCGCAGTTAAGGCAATGCTCTGGGACTTCCTCATACTCAAAGTTGCCTTTTGCCAGTGGTGAGGCTGATTCCTTGTTGGGTACTGCACGGACAATGCGCCCGAAGAGGTCGTAGAACTCTCCAGGCACAACGCTAGTAGCTTCTCTGAGGGAAGGGAGGGTGTAGCCCATCTTGCGGATGAACCAGAGACGGAGATAAATGATGAAACGTTTCAACTTTTTCATATATGATGATATTATATATATATTAATAATGTGGGGCTAAGTTACGAGAAATGTGCGGAAGAGAAGTGATAACTTGCGCAACTTAGCTTGTTGAGAACCAAATTGCGCAAGAATTGTCAGTGATTACTCGGTTTTACCGTCCTTCTCTTTCTGCTTGTTATCAGTGGAAGGCTCATGTTCGAAGACATCAAAAATCTTGGTCTCGCTGAGGCTCTTCAACTCATAGTCTATCATGGTCTTGCCCATAACCTCGTCTACATAACGCTTGGCACGCTCGATGCACTTGGCTTGGATGAGGTAGTTGACATAGGTACGCTTCTCCTTGTTGCTCTTATCATCAATGGTGATGAAAGCCAAACGTGCCTTAAACCATAAATCATCGTCATCAATATCAGAGAAGAAAATCTCGTTGTAGTTGGTCGGGTTGATGTTGGCAACCTTAAACTCACCAGAGACATAGACCTGCATGTTGTCAATGATGCTTGCTTCTGCCTCTGTGAAGGATAGGGCATCGACAACGTACAACTCGTTTACCAGTTTCTCGCTACCATCCTCCTGGGCCTTCTCATAGCGCACCTTACACTCGAACCAGGTGCTTGTGCGAGAACGGAGGGAAGAACCGTTGCCTGTGCCAATAATCTTTTCGGCAATGGCTTTGTCTACTTTAACTTTTAAACTTTCTGTTTTCTTTTCCATAATCTTAAGAATTTAAATTGTTATTAATAATTTTATCTACCTCTTCTTCTGATAGAGGTTTGCCGTCTTTGCCAAGGTATTTCTTGCAGATGAAATACATAGTGCCAGGAGGGTCGGGATGGCGGTAGAGGTCGTCCAACTCTACCTTGGCAAGTTGCTCATCCATGGAACTAAAGACTGGGCGAGCTTGATGTGCTCTTGGCAGTTTCTCCATAACTTCGTAGTGGATGCTGTAGCCATCTTTCTTTATCTGTTCGTCTTGGAGGCGAATGAGCATCTTATCTAGCTTGGCTTCTTTCTCCTTGATGGTATTGAAGAGAGTATTGACCAGCTCCTTGTCGGGCTGTGCCTTCTTCTTCTCCTGGAAATATTGGATGGTTGAGGCTCTAAGTTCTGCCACCAGAAGGAAGAATGTGCCGTTGTCGTTCTGAGGGACGGCTGAGCCATCTGCCTTCAAGATAATATCATCGACACGCTTTTCTAACTCGATGGATTGGCGAAGCATCTTCTTGTCTCGGTGCGCCCAATACTCCTTTTCGGTGGTTCGCATAGCTGAAACTAGCTTGCGAAAGGATAATGCTGATTCTTCACTCATAGTTTATTTGATACCTAATGTTTGTTTAACTTTCTTGATGCGGTCTAGCTCCTCTGGGAGGAGGTTGCCTTGCTCGTCTATTCGGCAGAGGAGTTTGAGGCGTGGGGTGATGGTTATCCACTTGTGGAGGCCATCGTGCTCACGCTTTATCTGTCGAAGTTGGGCAGCTTGCAGTCTTTCACTCAAATGCTGCTCATGACGAAGCTTACTGATTTCGTTCTGTATTCTGTCCATTGTCTAAATCTTCTTCGGCAGGGATTAAACAGTATTGTGAATCCCATTCGCCTTTTCCTATATATTCAAGTGCTTTTACTACATCTTCAAGACGGACAAAATCTAAGTCCATTTTGTTTGGCATATTGCTAATATATGTATAGCCTCTTGCACATGATAGCATATATTTCTTGAAATGCTTCTTCTCGTCTGGGGAGAGATATGATGGATGATTGACAAGATATTGTTCAAAGTGTTTGAATGATACCTCATTATTATTCTCAATTTTCTTTACGCATGAAGAGAATGACAGAATAGCTTCATCCATTTTCTTAGAAACCTTATCTGTTCCCAAATTCAAATCTCCAAGTTCGACTTTGACCATTGATAAAAGTTCTTCCATATCTTTCAACCGAGATATTCTGTTGTTGATAACATCGGAAGCAGAAGCTAATACCTCTAGAGATTTTTCTAGATTGGCATCATTTTTCTTGATAGCCTCTCTGTATGAGATAAGTTCATCACGCTGTTCTGCGATAATTCGCATCATACGCTTGTTTCTGTCATCAAAGCGGACCTTGAAGTTTTTGTCTCTTAGCGTGCAAGAGACGATGCCAAGCGTGATTACAAAGACCAGGCTGAGGCAAATAGTTAATGTTATTGTTACTTCCATAATTGTAAATATTTAAAATAATTATAGTTCTATTACTTCTGCTTTGTCGGCAGGAATGTCGTAGTATGGGATGGAATATCCTTTGTCCTTCATTTCGTCTGGGAGATAGCAGCGGTAGTATTTTCCGTAGAAGTTTTGCCATTTCTCCTTGACTGTGAGTATTGTTCCAGCCGGAAGCTCAGGCTTCGGCTTGAATGAAGAACGAGGATAGCATCCAGTCTCATGCTCATCTGCTGCGCAACAACATGAGGAATAACATAAATGAATCTTCATACGCTACACCTCCATTTCTGAATTTAGACCAAGGAATAAGAGGATATGTTGTAACTCATGCAAATATTTGAAGCTGCATAGGTTTACACCTCTCCAATACATAGTCCAATTCTTCACATTTTTCCAGATTTCATAGCAGTCATTTTCTATATGTTGATAAATATAGCTATGATTGACTATTTGCTTATAGCCGTTCTTTTCTAGTATGGAAGGAGTGAGAGGGATAGGAACAATATCCTTAACCCATGCGCCACTGTCACAGAACAGAAATCCATCATCATGAATGGTTTTCCCTTTTAAGTTGGAAAGAGTGACGGAACCTTTAAGCTCAGTGAAAGCATTTCCATCTTTCACTTTTGCACATTTATCAGCATTACTTTCTGTGACCTGATAAACAATGCCCTCTTTGGTTCCGATAGGAATGCCGTTGGTCATAACCAAATCACCTGGAATATAAATTGTTTTTTCCATTTCTTAAGATTTTTACTTTGTTATATTATGGGACCAGCGATAGAATCGCTGGGAACGGGGGCTTTTACCCTTTTAATTGTTCTTCGATAGCTTCCTGGGCTAGGATTTGCTGCCAGTGAGCTTCATTGTAATTTCTTGCCTCTTGATTCTCTGTTAGCTGTGGGTCGTAGCCACCGAAACAATAGGTGTCAAATTTCTCATACTCCTTCATCGTATGTGGAGGCTGGGAGCCAGGAGTGGCTGGAATGTATTCCTTGGCGAACTCCTTGGGCAATAGGGTTGCTATTGTTGAGGCTATCGGGTCGATGACTTCGTATTTGAAAATACGGCTCTTGCCCTTTTTGGGAGAGTTATACACTGGTCTAGCCCAACAGATGTTTCCCCTGTAGCGTGACATGAGGCCAGAGAAATAATAGGGTTTCCAAATCCGATTATCTCTGTATGCGCTACAGATGCCTGTAGGGGAATCTCCGTTGTAAGTGACACTATCAGACTTCCAGCAATGGTTGTAGCCGAGGTCGCTGATGTGGCTATGTACACAGAACTTGCACATTCTCATTTTCTCCTGATTAGCAACTGATGGTGTTGGCTGCATCAGGCTTTGTTTGATGTAATTGCCCATAGATGCATGATTTTAAAGTTCATCCTCTTGGTTGGTTGCTTTACGTTTCCATTCTCCACAGCACTCCCAGTGGAAGCGATGATGACCGAAGCCGTTGCATGTTCCGCTGTACTTACTATTTGCTGTAGGCTTGAAGAACTTGCAGTTCTTGCATGAGCGATGACCATGGTGGTAAACTAGATAGATGAATGTGCTGGCCATCATTACAAGGAACAGCATGATGATGATAAATCCGATTTCCATATTACTTCTTGCTTTTAATGATTTTGTTTAATACCTGCTTGTTGTGCTCAGTATCATCATTGATGAGGTGATAGGAGCGAACTTTCTCGAAGGCGTTGGCTTCGGCTGCTTGCATGTAAGCCTTGACCACTTCGATGAAGTCTTCGAGGGAACGACAGAGGGCGTACTTGTAGCCAGCGCACTGCCAATAGCCCTGGAAGCGTTTCTGGTTGGCAGACTGATTGTTGGTCTTGCCATACTTCAATTCGATGCCCAAGCCGAAGTAAACTTCTGGGTTCTCGTAGATGATGCCTGTCTTGCCATCCTTCATGGAAGGGAGAGCAAGGATGAGGTCGGGAACGCCTGGGACCACGCCCGATGCTGCATTGATGGCTAGCTTCTTGCCACTGGTAGCACCATCTGCCTCGTTCTTGGGATGGAAGAGGAGGGTGGAGAAAGCCGGGTACTGTAGTCGAAACCATCGTACACAGGCTATCTGCAACTGACCTTCACGCTGCACCTTCTTGTGCTGAGGCTTTTGCGTGTACTCGGGATAATTGCCGTTGAGACGGTCTATTAATTCTTGTTTGTCCATAACTCTTAGAATTTTTGAATTGTCACTTTATGTTTGCACTTAGTCGCTGAGGAGGGACTGGAGATAGTTTTGTGTCTTATCGTCCAAGTCGAGGAGGTTTTTCGTTTCCTCTTCCACAGGTGGGGTCCAGTCGATGCCCAGACGCTGAATAGTTCCGTCCCGATAGAATCTTTCGAGCGACTGCAAGGCTTGTTTGTCTTGCGGATGCTTTTTGAGGTTGTCGATATGCCCCAAGATGATGGAACGATTAACCTTGTCTCTGTAGGCTTCTGCTGACTGCGGAGACTGTTGGGCAAGTTTCCAGCGTTCGCCTATTGACAGACTGCCATCAGATGGTGGTGGGCTAGGTGTCTTCTTCTGCTGAGGCTTGGAAGGCTTCTTTTCTGTTGCCGAGGCTTGGATGGTTGGGTTGTCGAACGTTCCTTCCATCAGAGGCTCGTAATTCTTTGGATTGAAGAGCCAGTTGAAGGAGATATAGCATCCACCATCCTTGCGCCCGGATAGAAGGTCGGAATCGATAGCCTTGCGAAGCATCGGCTCAATGTCCTCGAAGGAGTAGTCTGAGATAAACTTGGCGACTAGCTTCTTGCGGTCGGGAGTCATCTTCGAGATTGGCTTTACCTGCGTGCCCAGGAAGAGGCGATTGAAGAGCCTTAAGACTTCCGAGAATTGAGTTTCAGCATCCCCCGACTTTTTTTCTTTTTCTTTTTTTTGTGTTTGGGGGTGGGCTTTCTCTTTTCTTTGTTTGTTTTCTTTTATAGGGGTTTCAGGGGAAAGATTTTCTTTTATTTGTTTCTTTTCTCTTACTTCTGTGCCCTTTGCTATGTCCTTATCTGTGCCCTTGACTGTCTCTAAATCTTCGGAATCGCCTTTATTTAAAGGGGTTTCGGAGTATGAAATCTGTGCCCTAGATTGTGCCCTTGGCTGTGCCCCTTGTTTTGGCTGTGCCCTAGATTGTGCCCTCTTCGTGCCCTTAATTGTGCCCTTATCTGTGCCCTTGCTAGTTTCTGAATCTTCTGAATCGCCTTTATTTAAAGGAACTTCGGAAGATTGAATCTGTGCCCTAGATTGTGCCCCAATCTGTGCCCCGAAGTGTGCCGTAACCTGTGCCCCTTGGTCTCTTTGCCACGGTATGATGCAGTGGGATAGGGGGTGAGAACTGTTAACGTAGAGTTTGGTTGAGGCTCTTGGAGCAGAGCACTTGGTGATGATTTTCTCGGCTATGAGCACATCGATGGCGACACGGATGGTCTTGACCGTGGTATGGAGCTGTAGAGCCAAATCACGATAGGAGAGGGTGGCAGCGGAAGCCTCGTTGTGAGCGGAGGAGAGGAGCACATGGATGAGCACCTGAACGACCACAGGACGATGGAAGTAACGCCACTGCAAAAGCTCTGGAGTAAATATGTAGCCATCTGTTTTCATTTATTCTTCTTTTATTTGGAATGTAGAATTTACGATTTCTATCATTTATTTGTTTTCTTCTGCCTCGATGGCACGGAATATCTCGTAAGCCACTTGTGGCACCCAGGCATTGCCGTAAGCCTTTATGGATTCTTGTCGCCACTTGGGGAAAGAAATGGTAAGGCTGTCCACATCAAAGGGAATCCCATCATTTCCTCTACAAACAGGGGATTGAGTTGGGAAGTTCCGCCACCTACTTTGTGGGCAATCTGCTCTGATAGATTGGCTTTCTCCTTGTTGTGGTTTTTGAGAGCTTGCATATTCATGTTCTCCCTCATTCCATCCGCAGCCATTGGCGTGAGGAGATAGTGGAAATCCAGAAAGTCGGTCAGTCCATTCGGGCGAAGTGCTCCGTTCTTTCGGCTGTACATCCCTTTTACACCCTGTTCTTTCAGTCCCTTCACTCGGTTGGAGTGTTTTACCTCCATTGCCGTAGGAGTAGGAAGAAGACCATTGACCGCCAAGGCTGTTAGACCTTGCCCCATCTGGGAATTGGGATTGATGGTCTTGGTGAACTTGGTGGCTTCTATGCTGCAAGGCGTGGGAAGCAAGCCTTTTCGAGCGGCGAGTGCCAAGGTTGGGCGTTCTGCTGCATTCGGTGAAAGGCTCTTGTTTATTCTTCCTCCTCCTTTGTCGAGTGCCGTGGGCGTAGGAAGGAGTTGTGCCACTGCCATGTCTTCTAGACCTAGGCTGTGGTCTGTCTTGCCCTTCTTTGGATTTCTTCGCCCTCGCTCGTTGATTTCCATGTCCTTGTGGGCTATGTCCATCGCATTGGGTGTGGGGAGAAGGTCTAGCGGAACAAATTCCGTCTTGCCCTTCTTGTTGCACTGTTTCAGCCCTTGGGTCTGAACGGTGGGCAACAATCCAGACTCTATCCCTTCTGTGGGGCGCTCCGACACTGCAAGCTGGAATAACAATCGGTTGGACGGAATATCCTTCGGCTTCGAGGTCTACACAGATTTTGTCGAGGGTGAATCGGCTTTCCTCTCGGTATAGGTGATTCTCTTCGAAAAGATAGTCTGAGCGTCCCATCTGAGTGACTTGGCAGGACTCCACCATCGTCTTGATTCCATTAACGTTTTCACCAACGACCCAAGTGGGGTGTATCTGCCGTATCGCTCGAAGCATCTGTGGCCAGAGGTAGCGGTTATCGTCCGCTCCCTTTCTTCTGCCAGCAAGGGAGAAAGGTTGGCAGGGGAATCCTCCTGTGAGAACATAGACTTTGCCGTGCCACTTTGTGAAGTCTGTTTTGGTAATGTCTTCATAACTTTCTGAATTAGGAAACCAGTAGTCGAGCACATTGCGAGGAAACTCCTGTATCTCGCAATGGAAGAGGTTCTGCCATCCCATCATGGATGCAGCGACCTCTGCGCCACCGATTCCGCTGAATAAACTAGCGTGATTCATATTGCTTAATCTTGTTACCTAAAATGGGTCTGTGGTGAATGCCATATTCTCATTTCCTTTGTATGGGATGCATTGGATAAAGTCACCTACGTGCCCGGTGCATAGTAGCAAAGCGTTGTATTTGTATGGGGATTCACCTATACGTGTTCGTGCGAAGATTGCTGGTCTCCATTTATGTTCATCGCTGTTACGCACAAGAACCTTATCGAATATCTTGAATGATGGCTGATTCTTGCTCTTCTTCCAGAGAGTGAAAGCCTCCTGGAACGTGGTGGCTTCGCCCTCTGTTGCTTCTCGCAGTTCCTCGTGTACGCTGATACGCAGGTCGAAGGCTTGGTCGGTCACGAACTTCTCGTTCTCGATTTCGTACTGGTTGCCGAATGTCAGCGTGTCCTCGCTCTCGTTCTTGCCGATGAGCTTGCCGATGATTGTCAGCTCTCCGTCCTCGTCTTCTTCTTTGAAGACGTAAAGGTTGCCAAGTTCGAAACATGGCATCGTCTGTTTGTTATTCTGTTCCATATTATTTAGTTTAAAAAGTTATTCACATAGAAGTTTCTCCTGATGCTGCACGTACATCTTGTATTTAAGACAATACTTGCCATTGATGCAGTTACGCCCATTTGGGCAGAGGAGGCACTTGCGAGCTGCATAGGTGCTCTTACTTCTTGAATCGCTCATAATAGTAGGTTACTATCTGATGCTCTGTAGGCTGGAAGCCATTACGAGAGGTGAGCGTATCGACTATCTCATCGTAGGTACGCTGAGGCATCTGAGAAATCAGGTTCTCATCGTGGATGCCCTGTGAGAGCTTCGTGATGCAAAGCCATCCAAGGACTAGCCAGATGGCAATGCAGAAGATAATCTTAATTGTTTTCATAACTTTATCGTTTTATATTGTTTGTAATGGTGGTCGGTTAGGGAGTCGAACCCTTGTGCCTATCTGCTTAGTTCTTTTTCGCAGAAATCATGGTGAACCTAGTAAAAAAGCATTTAAACAATCAATCGTTTGTTATGAACATCGCCCCCGATGGGCTAGGCTACATGCAAGATTGCAATGCCGACCGTGTAAAGAAAGGTGCCTGAGTAGGATTTGTACTTATCAGATTTTTAATGATGAATAGCTGTTTTCGCAGGGATATTTGCCCAGGCACCTTTTGAATGTTTCAACGATAAGTTTCGCTTCACAGCGAGCTTTTCTTGTTTGCAATGTTAGCTTATGTCTATTCTCTAAAAGTAAAATTACCTATGTGGGATGTAGATAGTCTTGAACTTTACAGGCACAGGCTTCCAGCTCGGACAATCGGTATTCGTAGCGAGTAATCTTGCCGTTCTTGCCACGCCCGAAGACCTTGACCTTGCCTTCCTTCACCCATCGTTCTACATTGCGTCTGCCGAAGGTATCGAATGCCTTGGCTTGGGTGATGAATGGTCGCTTGCCTACAGCCTTGGAAATTTCTTCCTGGACTACATTGCGTATGGCTGATAGGAATGTGTCGAACGAGACCATCTTGTCAGCGAACTGGATTTGTACTGTTTGGTTCATGACTATTTTGTTTTATTTGATTCTTGTAACTGTGATAACTCCTTGCTCCCGGTTGAGCTTGGTCTTGAACTTTCGGCTGTAGATGGCACCGAGGTCAGTGCAACTACTCTTGACCGATAGCATTCTCTTGATAGGGAAGTCGATGGCTTGACCTAACGCCAGTTCCCTAATCTGAGGTCTGAGTGGTAATGTTTCTTCTTTCATATTGATGATGAATTGTTATTTTACTAGTTCGAAATCGTAAACAAAGACGAGAGGGTTGATACCCCAGTGGAGATTGAGCTTGCAGCTAAGCATCTTGTATGCTTCGATAGGAGTTCTATACCACCATTTCTTCGCAAAGCTATCATTTGTGGCATCGTATGAAAAGGCATCGTCAATGCCTTCGATGTGGCTAAGGAAGATTCCTTCCTTCATGCAGTCATCGGTGCTGATGTCCTGTAGCCTTTCACACCGAATATTGGTAATCTTGATTTGATGAGGCATCAAACTAGCCTTTACAAACATCTTGTTGCCCCATCCTGCGGATGCAACTTCCTCATTAAATGTTTCTTCCGTTTCTTCTGCACACGGAATGTGGCTGTAACTCTGTGCGACTGCCACGACTTCACCTATTTTATAATGTGACTTCGCCACAATCTCATTTCCATCGTTGATGGTGAGCTTGCCCTTGTCTTTTCCTTCCGTGCAGAAACCGCAGTTGAAGTAATACTTGAAAGGCTCTTGGTATGCGATTCTTCTGGTCTGGGTCTTGCGACCTTCCAGAACAGCTTGGGTGAGACCGTACTGGTCATTGAACATTATCTTTTGCATAGTCTTGTCTCCTTTCTTATATTTTTATTTGAGGAATGAGTAAAGTTCCTTGGCATCATTCAAGGTTTCATTGTATTCCCCCCAATGGATTCTTGATTTGGCTGCATACTTGAGGCAATACAACATTCCTTCCCACTCGTAGATAGGTGCTTGGTATATCCAATTAAATATTTCCTCGAAGGTGCTTTCTTCTGGCAAGCCAATAATCTCATGTATTTTGGTACGAAGCCAGAGACGCTTGTGCTGCTTGGCAATCTCATCCTTCAACTTCTTCTCTTCACACAGAGAATGGAAGTGAGCTACTAAATTGTCATATTCGTTCTTTTTCATTATTTGCCTCCTTTCTTTAATTTGGTAGGAACAATATCTTTGAGGTATGCCCAGAAGCCTTCTTGGTAATTATCCGTTGCCTCTTTCCACATTGTTTCCTCGTTGTCACAGAATGCGTCTAGAACATCCAAGTCACATAATATAGGTTCCTCGAAGTTGCAATCTACCAGAATAATCATGCCGTCTTTGTCTTCTGGTTCTTCTTTCACGCTATGCCAGACTCTGCCTAGATTGATGTATTCCTCATCGTCTCTACCCATTCTGACCGCCATTCCATGCCATACAGGTTGACCGTCATGTAGGTTTCCTTCATGGTCTTCCCATCCTGCTGTAAGCGCAGTGTGAAAAGGACAGACGAACAGCCTTAATGGTGCATCGTGAGATTTTTTGCTATCTTTCTTCATTTTTCTTCAATTTTATTTGGTATTTATTTATTTATTTACTAACTTTACGGTGCAAAAGTACAATAAACTTTTTAAACGTGTATAGTTTGGTGGGCATATTTAAGAGATATTAACCCATTATGTTGAACATTTAAAGGATTTTAATATGAATATGCAAAGAATAGTGAACATTATTGTGTCCAGTAAACTGAGCAAGATAGATATTGCTTCTAAGATGAAGGTTAGTCGAACTACGTTGGATAACCTTCTGAATGGTGCTGACGTGAAAGTTAGTACAGTTGAAAATCTTGCCGAAGTCCTAGGGGTAGATGTTGCTGAATTTTTCCGTTCAGATGATAATACTACATCGCTTGCAAATACCAATACAGTAGACCTGAGCGACCTGGAAAGGGAAGTAATAGCTCTCAGGGCAGAGAATAAGGTATTGCGAGAGATTCAAGGTCTTTCTGAAAGAAATCATGTACATGTCGGATAATTAAAATGTGGTGATATGGTATTTATTTTAATGTTGTTTTGCAGATTGATAATATTTGTAGCTTTTTTAGTCACATTATTCGCTTCAAATGATTTGACTATGAAAGTTGCTTTGTGGAGTATGTTTGTCTGTACGCAATATTTATTGAGGGTTTCTATTCATGATTTTCTTATGCTTAAGGAAATTAGAAAGTCTTACGTTCTATCATATTGGAAACAGCCGGATTTGATTATCAGATTTACACTTGCTTTTCTTGCATTCTATTATTCTTTATTTATGTATTTGAAGTTTGATATAGCTTTATCTGTTACATGTGTGTTATTTTTTAATTTCTTGTTTTATAAAATATATAAAGCAGGTCCCACACAGGCAGATTTGATGGATGCGCAAAAGATTGTTAAGTATAAAAAAATAGAACGGCTTAATTAAAATATGGTAAAATGGGGTTTTCTAGAGAAGAGTTTGAAAAGTACGCCTATAATGGTCCGGTGTATAATACAATAGGTGAAAGTATCACAAAGGGCAAAGGCTCACAAAAGGACTTAGACAGAAAGCTGAGACTATCAAAGAAGTTCTTTTGCTTTGGTCTAGTGACCTTCTGCATAGGTTTCTTGATGCTTGGCTTTGCAATAGGCAGGTTGTCTTCCTCTTCTAGTAATGCTGGGGCTGATGGCTTCCAAACTGAGGTAACATCAGGAGGCAACGTATATGTATCAGACAGTCCTGGTTCTAAGCGATACCACAAGGACAGAAATTGCCCAGCTCTTAAGAGAACTACAGGCAAGATAACAAGGACAGATGAAACAAATGCCATCGACCAAGGAAAAACTTTGTGTGGATGGTGTGGAAAGAAATGATTTTAAAATAATTATAAAAAGGTTTGTTCGTATGAAAACAATATTTTTTAAGTTCTTTATGTTGCTATATAAACTAGGATTGTTTTTGTCTCCAGTTCTAGCTGTAGCATCTGTGTTGTTATTTGTTTTTTCGCTCGGTCTCTTTTCTTCTTGTAGCAAGGAATCATTTTCTGATGATAAGGCTATAAACGGAGGGACGAAGGGAAAAGCCGTTGTGTGGGATAATACTGCATACAATGTTAGTTATCTTATGGATATACCAGTTGTAAGCTCTTCACCTTCTAACGATAAGGATTTCTATATAGATTTAGCTTTAGAGGATTCTGAAAATCCTAATAAAGTTCTTTCTTTGAGCTGTAAAAATTATCTTTATGGTGAAAAAGTAGATTTAACTACGAATAAATATTCAACAGAGATACAAATTAAAGATGGTCAACTTTCATCAAGTATTGATGGAGGAAGTTCTAGGGTTAAGGCTGGTAGCTATTATAAACTAACCAGAAATGGGAATCATATAGATTTGGTAATTGATTTAGTTTATTCTGGTGGTAATGGCTATGAACATAATCTGAAAGTTAACTATAGTGGTGAGATGCCGAGAGAAGACTATTTGCCAACGGAGAATTGGCAGAACGAGCCTTTCGCTCATTATTCTTTTACTTATGATGAGGCTCAGTATGAATACTGGAGTTTTGTTGATTTTCCATCAACTCCTTTTTCTTGTAAGGTGATAAATGAGAGAAGCCAAGGTGTTTTTAATGTTTGGGCAGATAACTTCAAGTATAATGAAAAGGTGGATTTGTCTAAGAAAGAATATGGATGCTTGATTAGATTGAACCTGAGTAATGAGGTGGAAGATTCTAAGGAAGAAAAGCAAGAAGAACATGAATGGTTTGGCAATGCTATTCTTGAAGGGAGCTACCTCTATATAAAGCAAGATGATACCTGGAAATGTGAGGCTGTTCTTGATGCCAAATGCAAAGATAAGGATGGGACAGTTCACCATATACAGGCAGAATATAATGTATATAAATAAGGTGTATAAAGTTTAGAAGTAAAATTTAATTATTATAAAGTTTATAAATTGTTTCGAAAGAAACGCTAAAACATTCGTAAATACAGTATAAAATGAATCTCGTTTGGAAGTTACTTCGTCAGCATATCAGCATACCTCAGTTTGCAGGCTTCGCCTTTGCTAATCTCTTCGGTATGCTCATCGTACTTTTCGGTTTTCAGTTTTATCAGGATGTGCTGCCTGTCTTCACTCAGCAAGACAGTTTTATGAAAGCCGACTATCTCATCATGAGCAAGAAAATAGGTATGGGCAATACCATCAGCGGTCGCTCCAATACCTTTTCGGGAGCTGAGATGGATGATGTCAGCGACCAGAAGTTCGTGAAGAAGATAGGCAAGTTTACCTCTACCGAGTACAAGGTAGATGCGCAGATGGGCGTAAATGGTGTGAATGTATTGAACAGTGAGCTTTTCTTTGAAAGTGTTCCTGATGGTTTCGTGGATGTTCCGCTCAAGGATTGGAAATACACACCTGGCGAGAAGGTGGTTCCTATTATCCTCCCGCGTACCTATATTAATATGTATAACTTCGGATTCGCCCAGAGCCATTCGCTCCCTAAGATCAGTGATGGTCTGATGGGAATGATTGATTTCAATATCTGCATTCAGGCTGGTGGCAAGAAAGAACTGTTCAAGGGAAAGGTCATTGGATTCTCCTCCCGTCTCAACACGATTCTCGTGCCACAGGCGTTTATGGATTGGAGCAACCAGGAGTTTGCGCCTAACCAGAAGAGCGATCCTACCCGTCTGATCGTGGAGGTAGGCAATCCGGGCGATGAGAATATCACCAAATATCTAGATGACAACGGTTATGAGGTAGAGACTGATAAGCTCGATGCCGAGAAGACCACCTATTTCCTCCGTATGATGGTATCGATGGTGATGATTATCGGCCTTGTGATTTCCGTTCTGAGTTTCTATATCCTGATGCTCAGCATCTATCTCCTGGTGCAGAAGAACTCTTCCAAGTTGGAGAATCTGCTCTTGATAGGTTACAGTCCGGGCAATGTAGCGAAGCCATACCAGGTGCTCACCATTTCTCTGAACATCGTGGTTCTGGTCATCGCCTGGATCATCCTCTTCTTCCTGCGAGGATACTACATGGATTTCATCGAGGCACTCTTCCCAGACATCGAAGAGGGAACGATGCTGCCAGCCATAGCCTTAGGCTTTGCTCTCTTCCTGGTAGTTTCGGTTCTGAATATAGTAGCCATCCGTCGCAAGGTAATGAGTATCTGGCAGCGAAAGGAGTAGCCGTCACCCCTCAAAAAAAACTATAAGCAAACACCCCGTTATTAATAACAATTTAAAGAAAATCTGCGTTATTTGCTTAACGCAGATTTTTTTTGTGTTATAAAACATCATTTTTAATGCAGATGTAACATTTATATCGATTTTTTTGTTTATATTTGCACTCGAAATCAATATTAAGGGAATATTTCCCAGCATTATTAATTAATTTTTTAATAAGGTATGCAGAAAAGATTGCATTTATTAGTGGCTTTGCTGGCCTTTATGGTAACCACAGCGATGGCGCAGATTACTACATCTAGCGTTAGTGGTAAAATTACAGCCAATGGCGAAGATGTTATTGGCGCAACGATTAAGGCTGTTCACCAACCTTCTGGTACAGTCTATCGTGCTGTGACCAACATTGATGGTCGTTATTCTATTCAAGGTATGCGCCCGGGTGGACCTTATGTTCTGGAAGTAACCTACGTGGGTTACAAGAACAAGCAGGTAAAGGGCATTTCTCTTTCTCTTGGTCAGAACACTGTCTTGAACGAGACTTTGGCTGAGGATGCTGCCCAGTTGGAAGACGTAGTGATTGTTGCTGATCGTAACAATAACATGCGTACTGACCGCGCTGGTGCTACAACAAGTATCAATGCCGACCAGATTGAGGCTGTTCCTACCGTTTCACGTAGCATGAACGACCTCTTGAAGTTGACTCCTCAGGGTGCCAACGTAGGTAGCGGTTTCTCTGTAGGTGGTGGTAACTACCGTCAGTCTTACGTTACTGTGGATGGTGCTGCGTTCAACAATGCCTTCGGTATTGGTGGTAACCTCCCTGGCAACGGATCTCCAATCTCTCTTGATGCTTTGGATCAGATTTCTGTATCTTCATCTCCATACGATGTTCGTTTGAGTGGATTTACAGGTGGTGCTATCAGCGCCGTAACCAAGAGTGGTACCAATCAATTCAAGGGTACAGCTTATATGTACACTACCAACTCTCACTTGCGTGGTAACAAGGTAAGCGATTATGAGTTGAACCGCCTCCAGTCTCATGTTACTACCTGGGGTGCCAGCTTCGGTGGTCCTATCATCAAGGATAAGTTGTTCTTCTTCGCCAACGGTGAATATCAGAGCAACATCTCTGCGGGTCCTTCTGGTACAGCTCGTGTAAATGCTTCTGATGAGTGGTCTCCATCATCTGGTACCGTTCATCGCCCATTGCAGAGCGATATGGACAATATGCTCAGCTTCCTCAACAAGACCTATGGTTACAACCCAGGTCGTTATCAGGGATATTCTCTTGATACTCCATCATACAAGTTCCTGGCTCGTATCGACTGGAACATCAACGAGAACAACAAGTTGAACTTCCGTTTCTCTAAGAGCCACGACAAGGATTCTTCATCTCCATCTAGCTCAACCACTCCATTCAAGGATTCTGTCATCTATCCTGGTGGTGAGGATGCTACAGGTGGTAAGTCTCAGTCAGGTCGTACAGCTAATGCAGGTCTCTACTTCGAGAGTGCACGCTATTATCAGGAGAAGAACTTTACTTCTTTCGCTGCTGAGTGGAACTCTAAGTGGGGTGGCGTAAGCAATGTACTCCGTGCTACTTACTCTTATCAGGATGAGCCACGTACTTATGTGGGCGGTATGTTCCCAACTGTAGATATTCTGAAGAATGGTTCTTACTACATGGGCTTCGGTCCTGATCCATTTACTGAGGGTAACCTCCGTCAGGTGAAGACATTCGTTGCTACCGATGAGGCTACATGGTCTATGGGTATCCAGAACTTCACCGCTGGTCTCCAGTTCGAGACCAACAAGGCTACCAACGGCTTCGGTGCTGCTTCTGCCGGTTACTATGTATTCGAGTCTATGGACGACTTCATGAACGGTAAGGCTCCTAGAAGTTATGGCGTTACCTTCCCTATGGATGGTTCAAGCCAGTTCCAGGCTACCATGAAGTACAACCAGTTCTCTGCTTATGTTCAGGATCAGGTTAACTTCTCTGACCGTTTCCGTCTCACCGCAGGTTTGCGTTTCGAGTTGCCAATCTATCCAGAGTTGGAGAACTGCTACAACAAGGCTTTCGCTGCTTTGAAGTATAAGGATAATGCTGGTAATGAGCATAGCTACTCTACCGATCAGCTTCCTGATGCTCCATTGACTGTATCTCCTCGTGTAGGTTTCAACTGGGATATCCTCGGCAACCACAAGTTGGTGCTCCGTGGTGGTACAGGTTATTTCGTAGGTCGTCTGCCTTTCGTATGGCTCGTATCTGCTGTAAGCAACGCTGGTTGCGGTCAGTACACCTATTATTATAATACCCCATCTGACAAGAGTGCTAATTATTTGATGGATAAGTTCTATGCTAGCCGTGATGAGCAGGTGAAGGTATTGCAGCAGCAGGGCTTGGCTGTTAACCGTGAGGATGCAGCAGCTCCTTCTTCTCCTACCATCATCGACAAGGATTTGAAGATGAACGCTACATGGAAGACTTCTCTGGCATTGGATGCTAAGTTGCCTTACGATGTTGATTTCTCTTTGGAGGGTATCTACAGCCGTGAGTTCAATCCTGCTACTGTCATCAATCTCAGCCGCTACTGGGATGGAAAGACTGTGAAGTTGGCTCCTGGTGATGAGCGTCATTACTTCTCTCAGAGTAACAAAAACAACCCTTACATGATCACAAACGCTGGTCATAAGGCATACTACTACTCAATCACAGCGTCTTTGGCTAAGAAGTTCGACTTCGGTTTGAACCTCTCTGCTTCTTACACCTATTCAAAGGCTAAGTCTTATGGTGATGGTGTAGGCGACCAGGTTTCTTCTGCATACTATAACAACCGTTACTCTGTAAACGGTAACAACGATATGGAGTTGGGTTATGGTACCTACGTGGCTCCTAACCGCTTGCTCATCTCTGCTTCTTACAAGAAGGACTATGGCAAGAACTTCGGTTCTGAGGTTGGCTTGATCTATGAAGGCATGAACATCGGTTATGCTGACGGTTACAGCTGCACACGTTACACCTACCAGCTGACAAGCAACGTTGTAGGCGACTATGGTTCTAACGGTTTGGTTTACATCCCAGCTTCCCGCGAGGCTTTGAACGAGTGGAACTTCAAGGATAATGGAAGCTATACAGCTGAGCAGCAGAAGGATGACTTCTGGGCTTACATCAACCAGGATGATTACCTGAAGAATCACAAGGGTGAGTATGCTGAGCGTGGTGGTGCTGTGATGCCTTGGCATCATCAGTTGGACTTCAAGTTCAACCAGAACTTCTATCTCAACGTAGCTGGTCAGAAGAATACTCTCCAGTTTGGTGTTGATATCAAGAACTTGGCTAACCTGTTGAACAACAGCTGGGGTCTCTACAAGACAGTTAACAACACCAAGTTGTTGAAATATACAGCTGGCAAGAATGGTGCTCAGGGTTCATTCCAGTTCCAGAAGAATGGTAAGAATGTATTGTCAAAGACATACACTAACAATACAAGCTTCAATTCTACCTATTCTATCCAGTTCTCTATCCGTTATATCTTCAACTAATGGATAGTTATTTAGAAGAATAGACTGATTTATAAATAATAGATGCACTTCTCTACTTATAGTGAAGTGCATCTTTTTGTTTGACTAGCATGTGTATTGTCTAATGGGTGCAAGTCCCTAACGAG
>ERZ1031020.45-NODE-45-length-85857-cov-24.051432_pt1 | contig 85857 bp, 66 predicted proteins | sample MGYA00517109_ERZ1031020 | MGnify/ENA primary metagenome ERZ1031020 (study PRJEB33719, sample SAMN04261270) | wastewater metagenome | biome: rural village; feature: human; material: feces | host: Homo sapiens | place: El Salvador | collected 2013-01-07 ... | reverse complement strand
GGCCTCGCCGCGGCGGTCGTGGATACCGCGGCGAGGACTGGCGAGGTCAGCCGAGCAGCACCGCGATGATTGCGATGAAGATCGGTGAGGTCAGTGTCGAGAAGAGAATGCCGTCGCGTGCGAACGAGAGACCCACGTTGTACCGCGCCGCGTAGTTGTAGACGTTCTGCCCGGTCGGCAGGGCGGCGAGCACCACGCACGCGTACAATGTGGCGCCGCGGAAGCCCATCACGAAATACGACAGCAGGAACGCGATGATTGGCATCACGATGTTCTTCAACGCCGCCACCGTGAATACCGCGGGAATGTTCGACTTGTCCTGCAGCGGCTTCGTGCCGTGCAACGACATGCCGAATGCCATCAGAATCATTGGCACTGCGGAATCGCCGATCATGTCGATCGGATCGTAAATACAGTCCGGCACCACGAAATGACCGGCTTTTGCGGAAATCGCGGATACGGCGATGCCCAGCAGCGAACCGATAAGCAGCGGCTGATGCAGCGGCTGCTTCAGAATCTCCCTCGTGGAGACCTTGCCTTTGGTGGTCACGTCGAGCACGGTCAGGCCGATCGGTGTGAACACCGCCTGTTGCATGACCAGAATAGGCGCGACCAAAGCGGGATTGCCCAGAATATACGTGGCGATCGGCAGACCGATGTTGTTGGAGTTCAGATACAGCGAATTCAACGCGCCGATGGTGGCATCCGCCGCCTTCAGATGGAAGAACAGCCTATTGAGGATCAGAAACACCAATCCGACCAGCACGGCCGAGAAGAACGCCACAACAATGGAGGAGTGGAATATCTCGAAGATTCTCTCCTTGGACAGGATGGCGAACATCAGGCACGGGCTTGATACGAAAAAGCTGAACCTGTTGAGCACCATCTGCGCGGTAGGTCCGCCTATGCGCATGCGCGCGGCCACGTAACCGGTGCCGATGACGATGCCAATGACGCAGAAGCCTTCCAATGCGCTTAACAGACCCGGCATGACACTCTTCCTTTCGCTCTCGGCCGTTGGTTTGGCCGTTATCCAGTGTTGCACCATGCATATGGATAACATCCGATCCGTCTCAAAAGCGTTGTCGAACGGCGATGTCGGTTCCGGTGGTGCTGGATAATGGGCGGTATGAACGAACTTGAGATTGGATTTTCCGCTTCCGCCACCAGGCAGGAGCAGCTGAACGGGCTGATGGAACAGATCATGGGCTCCTATTCCGTGAGCGACGACGAAGGCCCGTTGATCGACGCCGTCGAAGCATTTCTAAACAAACAGCAGCATCTGACAGTGCGCAGGCATGGCGATACGCTGGTTGCGTCCACGAATTTCGGACGTGAACGCCGCGTGATTCTCGCAGGGCATCTTGACACAGTGCCGGTGATCGACAACTTCCCGCCGCGATGGCTGGAACCAGGCAATCCGCTGATTCGCGAGGATGTTGCCGCCGGCCATGAGAAGGAGCGCGTGATATGGGGGCGCGGTGCCACCGATATGAAGGGCTCCGACGCAGTGATGCTGTATTTGGCGGCCACGTTGACGGATGCGAAATACGATCTGACATACGTGTTCTACGACCACGAAGAAGTTGCTGCCGAAAAGAACGGCTTGCGCAAGGTGGTCGAGGCGCATCCTGATTGGATTTCCGGCGATTTTGCGATTATTGGCGAGCCGACCGATTGCGGTATTGAGGGCGGCTGCAATGGCACGATGCGTTTCGACGTGATCACGCATGGCATTGCGGCACACTCGGCGCGAGCATGGATGGGCAAGAACGCCATTCATGCGGCCGCTGAGATTCTGAACCGGCTGAACGCTTATGAAAATCGTGCGATTGAAGTGGATGGCCTGACGTATCAGGAGGGGTTGAATGCCACCCTGATTTCAGGCGGCAAAGGCACGAATGTGATCCCCGACGAATGCCGCGTGCACGTCAACTATCGTTTTGCCCCCGACAAGTCGTTGGCTGAGGCGAAGGCGCTGATGATTGGCGCGGACGCCGGTGCGGAATTGGGCAATGGCGAGCATATTGCCACAGGCGGCGTGTTCGAAGGCTTCGGCATTGAAATGAAGGACGAGTCGCCTTCCGCGCGTCCGGGGTTGACGTCGCCGCTCGCGCAGTCGCTGGTGGAATTGGTGCGCGAGCGCACGGGGCGTGAGCCTCTGGCCAAACTTGGCTGGACGGATGTGGCACGATTCTCGATGTTGGGCATTCCTGCGGTGAATCTGGGCGCGGGCAGCCCGTTGCTGGCACACAAGCATGACGAGCAGCTGCCGGAATCGGATCTGCTGCTGATGGCCAACTTGCTTGAAGACTGGCTGAAGTAGCCGTTTCGTGACTGACGGCTGTCTGCTTGATTTGCTGATTTTGCTTGCTTTGGATTGAGATAATCAGAGATAATCAGATTTCTGCATTTGCTGTCTGCGCAAGTCTCGTCCCGTGTCTGCACAAGTCGGGAATAAGGCCTGATTGTGACTTGTGCAGACGGGGAATGCAGGTTGCGCAGGTGCAGATTGTGACTTGTGCAGACGAGGACTGGGATTTGCGGGCGGGGAACGCGGGCGTCGGTTTGCAGGATCCGGAAAATTTCCCGTCATGTCACGTTCCGTTGTTTTTTGTGTCATACTTATAGACGGTGGTTCTGCAAATCACCAATGCATCCGATGGCGTTGATCCCCTCGCGTGAAGTTCATGTGTGCCCGCGAGCGCCGGTGTCCGCCGTCGCATGATGAGGACTTTTGACGGAAGTTGCTTCCTACGGGCGCCATGATGCGCGGCCACGGTGAGAGCGTGGTGTGAGAACCGTATGAGGCCTAAGCGTGGGCGGCGCGATTGCAGCGTGCCGTCGAGGAGCCATTGTGCCTAATACCAATGAGGGCTTCGATCAGGTCGAAGCCGTGGCATCACCTGAGCATGCCGTGAATGTTGTGAAATTCGAATCGGCTCAGTCCGATTCTGCACCGCGTCGCCGTCGTGGCGGTCGTCGTGTGGTGCGTGGGGTTGGAGCCGCCGGCGCGTCTTTGGAGTTGAAGGTCGAGGAGCACGCCGCGACCCCGCTGTTCGAAGAGCCGAAGTTGCCGGTTGCGCAGCCTGCACATGATGCCGGTGACGTCGCTGCTTCCAGTGATGATGGCGATTCCGATGGCGTGTCTCGCCCGACTCGTCGCCGTCGTCGTTCGGCCTGGTCCGACGATGATGTTCGTGAGATTGCCGATGAGCAGTCGACGCGTACTCGTCGTCGCCGCGCGATGCAGGTCGAGGATGAGCGGGATGAGGATCGTCCGCGTCGCCGTCGTCGTTCCGTTGAAGATGCGGATGAGTATGACGAGATACCGCGTCGTCGCCGTCGCAGTGCCGTCGATGATTCCCGCGATGAGGAATCGTTCGAAGAACGCGCGCTTGATGCGGTTGATATGTTGCCGGAAGGCCATGAGGTCCGTCATAATCCGCGTCCGATGATGTCGCTGCTGTTCCAGGAGCCGGTTTTGCCGTCTGCCGCGGATTCCCGTGACAGGTCTGATGACGATCGTGACGATTCCCGTGAATCTCGCAATGATCGCAATATGCAGGATCATGACGATGCGCAGGGTGAGGATCGTCCGACCCGTCGCCGTCGCCGTCGTAATCGTGACGTTGCTGACGAAGAGCGTTCCGAAGACAATCGCAGTGAACGTAACGAGCGTGACAATCGTAATGATGATGCGGAAAACGATGAGGAAGGCGGATCTCGCAAGTCCCGTCGTTCCCGTCGTTTGAACGCGCAGGAGCGTCGAGCTGCGGCCGAGGTCGAGCAGATTGAAGAGGATTTGATCCTCGACGATATTACGTACGCGCCTATCGACGACGAAACACGTGGCAATCGTGGTGACGATGATGATGACGAGCAGCCGACGCGCACCCGTCGTCGCCGTCGTGGCCATGGCAGTCGTGAGGAAGCTGACGAACGACAGCAGGAGAACGTCGAAGGTGAGTCTCGCCGCCGCCGTGAGGAAGATGACGAGGAAGAGGGCACGGTGACACGTCGTCGTCGTCGCCGTCGTGGCGGCGCGAAGGCCGAGGAGCAGGAAGAGATGCTCGTACGCCGTTCCCGCAAGCAGCAGTACATTGACGAGATCACCGATGTCGAGGGTTCGACTCGACTTGAGGCCAAGAAGCAGCGCCGCCGTGACAATCGCCGCGAACGCAGCCGTCAAAGCCAGCTCATGGAACAGGATTTCCTGGCTCGCCGCGAGCATGTGGATCGCCTGATGGTGGTGCGCGAGCGCGAACGCCACACGCAGATTTCCGTGATCGAAGACAATGTGCTTGTCGAGCATTACGTGTCCGACATTCAAGAAGTCGCCACCGTGGGCAACATCTATCTTGGTCGCGTGCAGAACGTGCTGCCGAGCATGGAGGCCGCGTTCGTAGACATCGGCCAGGCGCGCAACGGCGTGCTGTATGCGGGTGAGGTGAATTGGGATTCCGCACGTTTGGAAGGCCAGCCTCGCCGCATCGAACTCGCGTTCAAATCGGGAGACCCGGTGCTCGTGCAGGTCACTAAGGATCCGATCGGGCACAAGGGCGCACGACTGACCTCGCAGGTTACCCTTGCGGGTCGTTTCCTGGTGCTCGTGCCATCCGGTGGCATGACGGGCGTGAGTCGCAAGCTCAGCGAGCGCGAACGTTCCCGCCTCAAGAACATCGTGTCGAAGGTTGCTCCGAAAGACATGGGCGTGATCATTCGTACCGCTGCGGAAGGCGCTTCCGAAGAGGCGATCACCAAGGATCTCGAAAGCTTGGTGCGCCAGTGGGAACGCATCACCGCCAAGCGTGATGAATTCCTGCACGGCAAGCGTCCGAAGCTGCTGCAAGGCGAGCCGGACGTGGCGATCCGCGTGGTGCGAGACATCTTCAACGACGACTTCTCCAAGATGATCGTTGAAGGTGACCGCGTGTATGGCCGTATCGAGGAATACCTCGACACTATGGCTCCCGACTTGAAAGACAAGCTTGAAAAGTGGGATCCGGCCGAACATGAAGGCAAAGACGTGTTCGACAAGTGGCAGATCGACTCCCAGCTGCGCAAGGGCATGGAACGTCAGGTCTACCTGCCGTCGGGCGGCTCGATCGTGATCGACCGCACCGAAGCTATGACCACCATCGACGTGAATACCGGCCGTTTCATCGGCCGCGGCAAGAGCCTTGAGGAGACGGTGACCCGTTGCAACCTCGAAGCTTCCGAAGAGATTGCACGTCAGCTGCGCCTGCGTGACATCGGCGGCATGGTGATGATCGACTTCGTCGACATGGTCATGCCAGCCAACCGTGATCTGGTGCTGCGCAGACTGGTGGAATGCCTGGCTCGTGACCGTACCAAGCATCAGGTGGCTGAAGTCACCTCGCTTGGCCTGGTGCAGATGACGCGAAAGCGCATCGGACAGGGCTTGGTGGAGGCCTTCTCCGAGGAATGCCCGACCTGCAAGGGCCGCGGATTCATTCTTCACGACGAGCCGACCGTGTCCGCGGATTATGACGATCCGTACGCCTTGAAGGGCGGCGACCCGTTCGTCAAAACCAACAAGCATGGTCACGGCACGGACGTGCAGGTGCCGAAAGGCTCCTCGCCGGACGTGAAGGCCAAACTCGCGCAGATCGCGGCTGCTGCCGTGGCCGCCAACAATGCGGAACTGGGCGAGGAAGCATAGAAGAATAAATGATTATTCCGGTCTGTCAACCTGACACGCCGGAAACAGACTTGCGGTTGTACGCGGGTATGTGTAGATTAGATTGCTGGTGTCTGGCCGCGAGGCTCGAACGTGCCGGGCAGTAAGCTTTCCAAGTTAATAAAGGAACGGATATGTACGCTATTGTGAAGGCCGGCGGCCATCAGGAAAAGGTCGAGGTCGGTGACGTCATCCTCGTCAACCGTCTCAACGCCAAGAAGGGCGACACCGTGGAGTTCCCGGCTGCCCTCGTGGTGGACGGCTCCAAGGTCATCCTCGGTGCCAAGGATCTCGCCAAGCTCACCGTCAAGGCTGAGGTTGTCAACGATGAGGCCAAGGGTCCGAAGATCAGCATCATGAAGTACAAGAACAAGACCGGCGTTGCTCGTCGCAAGGGCCATCGCCAGCAGCTGACTCTCGTCAAGATCACGGCTATCGCCTGATTCGCGTAGGGTTAGAGTCAAGGACCGAAAGGAACAGACATGGCACATAAGAAGGGCGCGTCCAGCTCGCGCAACGGTCGCGATTCAAACGCGCAATACCTCGGTGTGAAGAAGTTCGGCGGCGAAGCCGTCGTGGCCGGCAACATCATCGTTCGCCAGCGTGGCACCAAGTTCCACCCGGGCGAGAACGTCGGCATGGGCAAGGACCACACCCTGTTCGCCCTCAAGGACGGCAGCGTGAAGTTCGGCGTTCGTCGTGACCGCAAGGTCGTCGACGTGATCGCCGCCTGAAATACGCGCAATCAACGCTTATAAGATAAAGCCGCGCCCGTTGTGGACGCGGCTTTTCTTTATTTTGATAATCGCTGAGGATTGCTTTCCTCCAGTCCGTCCCAAACGTCACGTAACGTTGCATGCAGAACATGCATGCAGACTTGCGAACGGACAATAAATCGGACCGTTTCGAACAAACGATTAAGGTAGATACATGAGTGATTTCGTCGATCGCGTGACCGTCCATGTGAAGGGCGGAGACGGCGGCAACGGTTCCGCCGGCATCCGTAGGGAAAAATACAAGCCGTTGGCAGGCCCGAATGGCGGCAACGGCGGTGACGGTGGTTCCGTGATCTTCTTGGCCGACCAGAACGCCAACAGCCTGCTCGACTACCGTTTCATGCCCCACCGCGAGGCTGGAAGCGGCACCATGGGCTTGGGTGACACCAAAGACGGTTCCAAAGGCGCCGATCTGATTCTGCCCGTTCCCGTGGGTACCGTGATTTTCGAAGCCAAAGGACCGCAAGGCAAGCCCAAGCATCCGGGTGAACAGCTCGCCGATCTCCGCCACGCCGGGGACAAGTTCGTCGTGGCCGCAGGCGGCAATGGTGGCCTTGGCAACGCCGCACTGGCCAACCGCACCCGTCGGGCCCCGGGCTTCGCGCTCTTGGGCGAACCGGGTGAGGAACGCGACGTCATCCTCGAACTCAAATCCATCGCCGACGTGGCATTGGTGGGCTTCCCGTCCGCAGGCAAATCCAGCCTGATTGCAGCCATGAGTTCCGCCAAGCCGAAAATCGCCGACTACCCGTTCACCACGCTCGTGCCGAATCTTGGCGTGGTCATGGCAGGAGACATGCGTTACACCATCGCCGACGTGCCAGGCTTGATTCCGGGAGCCTCGCAAGGCAAAGGCCTCGGCCTTGAATTCCTGCGCCACATCGAACGCACCGAAATCATCGCCCACGTAATTGACTGTGCCACGCTGGAACCCGACCGTGATCCGATGAGCGACTACAAGGCGCTCGAACACGAGCTGGCCGAATATGCAGATAAGCTGGAACTGCCATTGGGTGCGATTCCAATCCCCGAACGCCCCCGCATCATCATCCTCAACAAGGTCGATATGCCGGAAGCCAAGGAATTGGCCGAATTCGTCAAACCGGAATTTGAAAAACTCGGTCTCAACGTGTATGTCATCTCCACCGCATCCCATGAAGGTTTGAAAGAACTCAACTGGGCGTTGGCAGCCATGGTCGCCGACATGCGCAAGGAAGTCGCCAAACGCGAACAGGCCGAAGAAGAAGCGCGTGTGGTCATCAAGCCGCTTGAAGAGCCTCGCAATCGCCGCCGTCGCAACGACGAAGGCGGCACCGCGCTTGACTTCACCGTGGAACGCAAGGAAGCCGGCAACGGCGACGTCTGGTATGAAGTGCTTGGCACCAAGCCGGAACGTTGGGTCATGCAAACCAACTTCGACAACGACGAAGCGGTCGGCTACCTGGCAGACCGCCTCGCCAAGCTTGGCGTTGAAGACGAACTGCGCAACAAGGGCGCCAAGCCGGGTGATGAAGTGCGCATCGGCAAGGGTGCGCGAGCCGTGGAATTCGATTGGGATCCAACCATTGCGGCAGGTGCGGAAATGCTCGACGGCGCCCAGCTTGGCGCACGAGGCGTCGACCTGCGACTGCAGGAACAGGACGGCCGTTCGCAGCGCCGCACCAACGCGGAACGCCGTCGCCAGTACCACGAAATGATGGATGCACGCCAAGCCGTGCGCGAAGCCATGATGGCCGAGCGTAAGGCCGGACACTGGGCCGATCCTTCCGTGGACGACGACCGGCATGACGAAACCAGCCTCTTCGGACGCGGTGAAATCACCGAATCCGAAAACGTGGAACAATAGAATCAGCAATACGCCCGCTGATGTGCCGATTGGCATGTCGGCGGGTTTTCTTTTCGGCCATTCGAACGCTTGGAGGAACCATGAACACGCCATCGCAAACCCAAGTGCGCCGAGCCATCGCCGAAGCGCAAACCATCGTGGTGAAAGTGGGATCCAGTTCGCTGACCAAGCCAAGCGGCCACCTCGATCCGGAACGGCTCAACGCGCTCGTGGCGGCCATCGCACGTGTACGACTCATGGGCGGGCATGTGGTGCTTGTCTCCTCCGGCGCCATTGCAGCCGGATTCGGTTCCCTTGGCTTCGATGCGCGACCAACCGACGTGGCTGACCAGCAGGCATGCGCGGCCGTAGGCCAAGGCCTGCTCATGGCACAATACGAAAACGCCTTCGCACACTACGGACTGCGCGTCGGGCAGATCCTCATCACCGTATCCGACACCATCGCGCCACAGCAATACCGCAACGTGCGACGCACTCTCGAAAGACTGCTCGACTTGGGCGCGGTGCCAATCATCAACGAAAACGACTCGCTCGCATCCAACGAAATCCGATTCGGAGACAACGACCGCCTCTCCGCATTGATTGCCAACATCGTTGTCGCCGACGCCCTCGTACTCCTCACCGACGTGGATGCGCTCTACACGGCACCCCCAAGCGAACCCGGGTCGAAACGCATCAGCTACGTGCCGAACGTGGAAGATGCGCTCGCCAACGTGCAGGTTGGCGGCACAGGATCAAATGTGGGCACCGGTGGTATGGTCACCAAAATGGAAGCAGCCCGCGTGGCGGCAGTTTCCGGCATTCCTGCAGTGCTCACCTGCGCGTCGAACGCAGGCCCGGCCATGATGGGAGACCCGGTCGGCACCGCATTCGCACCAATCAACGACCGTGGCTCTTCGCGCCGCCTATGGATTGGCTTCGCGGCCCACCCGCAAGGTACTCTGGTGGCCGACGCGGGCGCATCCAACGCGGTACGTGGGGGAGCGGCCAGTCTGCTCTCAGCCGGCGTGCTCGAAGTGAGGGGCGATTTCGCCGCCGGAGACGCGGTGTGGATCGACAATGAAGCGGGAGAGCATCTCGCAAAAGGCCTCGTAGGATTCGACTCTGAAGAGATTCCGCAGATGCTCGGCCGTAATACCGCCCAGCTCAAGCGTTTCCTCGGCGAAGAATACGCGCACCCCCTAGTCCACCGCGACAATCTCGTTTTGGTGTAGAAATATCTATCTTCCAGTCCCTACCGGACACCAGCCAAAGGAAAGAAAAGGAAACGGCAAAAGCGACCAAGATATGCTAGAAGGTTGTTGTTTTTCGGGCGGGAGGGTTAGCATGGCAAGCATGACTATGGCTGATTGGCAGACTCTTTCCGAACGTATTAACCGCGTGGCTCCGAGCGCTACTCTGGCCGTCGATTCCAAAGCGAAAGCGATGAGGGCTGAAGGAATTGACGTCATTGGATTTGGCGCGGGCGAGCCGAACTTCCCGACTCCGGCTCCGATCGTCGCAGCTGCGGCCGAAGCGGTGCAGGATCCGAAGAACTATCGTTACACTCCAACGGCAGGTTTGCCGGAACTGCGCAAGGCAATCGCAGAAAAAACGTTGCGCGATTCCGGTTACGAAGTCGATCCGAACCAGGTTATCGTAACCAACGGCGGCAAGCAGGCCGTGTACTCGGCATTCCAAATCCTGCTTGATGAAGGCGACGAAGTCATCATTCCGACGCCGTATTGGACGAGCTATCCGGAAGCGGTGAAACTGGCCGGAGGCGTGCCTGTCGAAGTGTTCGCCGGTGCCGACCGCAATTTCGAACCAAGCCTTGAAGATCTCGAAAAAGCGCGTACCGAACGTACGAAAGCCATCATCGTGAACACGCCGAACAATCCGACGGGTGCCGTGTGGAAGCCGGAAACCGTCAAGGCGATTGGTGAATGGGCCGTGGAACATCATGTGTGGGTGATTTCCGACGAAATCTACGAGCATCTCAACTACGATGGCGCAAAAACCACGTATGTCGGCGCTGCAGTGCCCGAAGTGCGTGGTCAGCTGCTGGTACTCAACGGCGTGGCCAAAACGTATGCCATGCCCGGCTGGCGTGTCGGTTGGATGATCGCTCCCATCGACGTGGCCAAGGCCGCGTCCAAGCTGCAGGGGCATATGACGTCCAACGTGAACAATATCTCCCAGCGCGCCGCAATCGCGGCCGTGTCCGGCTCGCTCGATGCCGTGTACGAGATGCGCGAGGCTTTCGACAAGCGCCGTCAGACCATCGTTGCCGCGTTGAACGATATTGAGGGTGTGAACTGCCCGACGCCGACCGGTGCATTCTATGCGTTCGCCGATGTGAGCGACCTGCTGAACAAGCCGCTCGGCACAAGCAAGACCTCCTATGCGAGCACGTCCGAGCTGGCTGCGGCATTGCTTGACGAAGGCCATGTGGCGGCCGTGCCAGGTGAAGCGTTCGGCGCTCCTGGCTACCTGCGATTCTCGTATGCGCTTGCCGACGACGATCTGGTCGAGGGCATGAAACGCATGAAGCAGTGGGTCGAAGCCTGATACTGACCTGACTGAAACTTTTCGTACGATTCGCACCACGGTGACATGCCGGGTGCGAATCTTTTTTTCGTTGGAAAATAGCGGTTTTGAGAGGTTTTTTTAAAAACTGGTTGGACTAAGTCGCAAATACCCGCTATTATTTCGACTTGGCGGTTTTGCCGCTTACTTCTTGCGTGGTTTTTCGCATAAAATCCTCGCCAGCAAGTAGAAACGGCAGAGTACACCTAGGGAAGTGGCGCAATTGGTAGCGCAACGGTCTCCAAAACCGTAGGTTGTGGGTTCGAGTCCCGCCTTCCCTGCCAAGCTTCTTGCAACAAGCTCAGCGGAGGATTATTATGGCGAAGGCAAAGAATAGCGAAAAGGCCGTTAAGCCGAATATCTTCATGCGAATTGGCTTGTTCATCAAACAGATTATCGACGAACTCCGCAAGGTTGTGACCCCGACCAGCAAAGAGCTGTTCTTCTGGGCGCTCGCCGTGTTCATTTTCGTGCTGTTCCTGATGGCACTGGTCACTGGTATGGACTACGGTCTGGGCAAGCTGACCCTGTGGATCTTCGGCTGATCAACAACTTGAAGGTGAAACTGCATGACTGACGAAGTGTTTTCTGACAACCTCGACGAGGCTCCTGAAGCTGATCTCGAGGCCGTGGCCGCCGTTGAGGCGCTGCCGGCCGAAGGCGAAAGCGTTCAGGAAACCGCCGATGAGACCGTTGAGGCAGAGCCGACTGCCGAAGTCGCTTCCGACGAGTCCGAAGAGGACAAGGAAGACGACGAGCAGGATGCCGGCGCTAAGGCCGTCGAAGACTTCTCCAACAGCCTGCGCACCCTCGAAGGTAAATGGTATGTGCTGCACACCTACTCCGGCTATGAGAAGCGTGTGAAGACCAACGTTGAATCCCGTGTGGCGAGCTTCGGTATGGAAGACAAGATCTTTCAGGTTGAAGTGCCAATGGAAGAGGTCGAAAAGCACACTGAAAAAGGCAAGAAGGTCATCACCCGCGTGCGTGTTCCCGGCTACGTGCTGATTCGCATGCTTCCGGATGAGAACGCCCGCCGTATCGTTCGTGAAACCGAAGGTGTCACCGGCTTCGTTGGCCCGACCAAGGAACCGGCGCCGCTGAGCCGCAAGGAAGTCGTTTCCATGATGGCTCCGATGATTGCCTCCGAAGCGCTCAAGAAGGCTGGCGACAAGCCAGCCGCCAACAAGAAGCGCGTCCTCGAAGTCTCCTACGCCGTTGGCGATCAGGTCACCGTCACCGATGGTCCGTTCACCACCATGGCAGCTGTCGTCTCCGACGTTGAGCCCACCACACAGAAACTCACCGTGCTCGTGTCCATCTTCGGTCGCGACACACCAGTGGAGTTGGGCTTCAATCAGGTAGAAAAGCTAGCCTGAAATTTAAAATAGTAAGGATTTTGAAAGACCCCGCGCATTGTGGGGTCTTTTTTGTCTGGGGGAGTGGGCACAATAGGAAGGCTTGTGTCTGGAGGGTTTGGCGTGCCTGAACGAGGGTGCGGAATCCGCTAGCACAGCACAGCAATATACGTTGCGGAAGGAACCGGACGCGGGAGACCTACTCCGGTGCCGTTAACCACCGCTTCACAGAAAGAAGAACCATACAATGGCTCCTAAGAAGAAAGTCTCGGCGCTTCTCAAGCTCCAGATTCAGGCCGGCAAGGCCAACCCGGCTCCGCCGCTGGGCCCGGCTCTGGGTTCCCATGGCGTGAACATCATGGACTTCTGCAAGCAGTACAACGCTGCCACGCAGGACAAGATGGGCCAGGTCATCCCTGTTGAGATCACCGTTTACGAAGATCGTTCCTTCACCTTCATCCTGAAGACCCCGCCGGCAGCAGCTCTGCTGAAGAAGGCCGCTGGCATCCAGAAGGGTACCGAGAACCCGCTGACCCACAAGGTCGGCTCCGTCACCAAGGCTCAGGTCCGTGAGATCGCTGAAATCAAGATGGCTGATCTGTCCGCACGCGACGTCGAAGCCGGCATGAAGATCATCGCGGGCACCGCCCGTTCGATGGGTATCACGGTTACCGACTGAGAGGAGAAGGACTAATGGTACAGCGTTCCAAGAAGTATCGCGAAGCGGCTGAGAAGATCGATCGCAACAACCTTTACACCGCCAACGAAGCCATCGCTCTCCTCAAGAGCATGCCGGAGTACAAGTTCGACCAGACCGTTGAGGCCGTGCTGCGCCTGAACGTGGATCCGCGCAAGGCCGACCAGCTGGTCCGCGGTTCCGTGAACCTGCCGAACGGCACCGGTAAGACCGCCAAGGTCCTCGTCTTCGCCCGTGGCCCGAAGGCCACCGAGGCTCTCGAGGCTGGCGCCGACATCGTCGGTGACGACGACCTCGTGCAGAAGGTCGCCGACGGTTTCCTTGACTTCGATTCCGTCGTCGCCACCCCGGACATGATGGGCAAGGTCGGCCGCCTCGGCCGCGTGCTCGGTCCGCGTGGCCTCATGCCGAACCCGAAGACCGGCACCGTGACCATGGACGTCACCAAGGCCATCAAGGACATCAAGGGCGGCAAGGTTGACTTCCGTGTCGACAAGAACGGCAACCTGAGCTTCCTCATCGGCAAGATGTCCTTCACCGAGCAGGCTCTGGACGAGAACTTCAAGGCTGTGGCCGACGAAGTCAAGCGTCTGAAGCCGTCCACCGTGAAGGGCCGCTACGTCACCAAGGCGACCATCACCTCCACGATGAACCCGGGCGTCCCGGTTGATCCGACGGTTATCGCCTGAGCAATATAGCTTGCAAAAGACCCGCATCCTGCCCTAACGCGAGATGCGGGTCTTTCGTATGTATCTTGCGATTATCGGTCACATTTAATACATAATGATCCTGCAATTGTCTGAATATCAAAGAATCTCAATGAAACCAGATATCAGATAGATATTAAAAACAGAAAAGTGATTTCAACGATCGCGCATACGGCCAATTGCAAGCGCGGTCGTCAACACGTATGCGTCGCGTGGATCGGTTGCATCCCAACCGGTCGTTTCCGCGGCACGCTTCAAACGATAACGCACCGTATTCGGATGCACGTTCAAATCCTTCGCGGTGTTCTCCAACGAACTGCCGTTCCTCAAAAACGTGGAAACCGTCACAAATGTCGGATCGTCGGGATTATCGCCATGAAGCACCCGATACACGTTCTGATACAGCTCCTCACGCGCGTAGTCATCGCCCAAAAGCGCCCTCTCAGGCAGTAATTCGTCGGCGCGCAACGGGCGGGACGGTGAGGCCAAAGCGGGAGCGGCCTGCAGCGAGAACAAGGTTTCACGCAACACATGCGAGGCACCGACGACGCCGGAACGTACCGGGCTCAAATACACCGGCTCATCCTCTCTGAACGCGGGCATGACAGATGTGCACGTCACCTCGGCGGTGGCGGCCCCCATCTGACAGACCAACACCAGCAGAAAACTGCCGTACGTGCCGACGATCGCATGCTCCCCACCCAAATCACGCACCGCATTGCGCGCGACCAACGAAGCCGAGGCAGGACTCACCTTCGGTGTGCCGCCAATCGTGAAGCAATCGAAATTTCCGCGCCATCCGAGCACGTTCATCAACGAGGCGACGCGATCATCCGTAAGATTTGTCATCAGGCATTCGAAAGCGAGCCGTTCGATGGTCGAATCGTCGGTGTGCCCTGCCAGAAGGTCGAGAATGTCTGCCTGATCGGAGTTCATAAGCGTCAAGTGTAGCCGTCTATCTAACGAATCGCTGAACAGGCGGCGACAACAAGGTGAGGCTCATTCGGGGAGTGCCGCTATTATGCCGCTTATGAGCGAAGTCAAAAAAACCGGAAAGCGTGGCGAAAAGGTCGGTACGTTCCTCAGCTGGACGCTGGCCGTGCTGGCATGCCTGTGGGTGGCATGGTGTTGCGCCATCGGGCCGTTGTATTGGTTCGGTGGCGGACTTTCCGACTTCGGCTGGCTGAACGTGCTGTATTTGGCGGTCGCTTTCGCAATATGTTTTTCGATTGTCGTCGCGCTGGTCAGATTCGGACACGGTCGTCGCGTGCTTCCGCGATATTTCGTACGTCGGTATGAAAGACTATGCGACGAGATCGCGGGAACGCCAACCACTGTGCTCGGCATTATGTTGCGACACCTGCATGACGCTGCGCACAGTCGTCCGGGGCGTGCCCTTCATGCGATGATCGTATGGCTTGGGCGCAAACTGACTCGTTGCACCGATTGCTGGTGGAAACTCATGCTGGTGTTCGTGATCGGCTGGCTGTGGGTGCCGACCACGCTATTGGCTGCATTCGGCGCCGACATACGTTCGCAAATCCGCGAATTCAGCTGGGCGTTGAACCAGTGGATGGGCCTGAAGCAGCCATATATCGGTTTCTTCTCGTTCGTGCCCATGGATATCTACCCGACCGCGCATTACATGTGGCCGGATAATCCCACGTACCTGACCGACCAGCATAACGTTGTGCTTACCGTGTTCTACGGCGCGGTGGCGGCGGTTTCCCGCTATTTCACCGACTCCAACGATGCGGGCATTGTAGTGCTTGCCGCATTGCAATGGCTGTTCGCCGCATTCTGCTGTTCGGCGACCGCCAACCGATTCTTCAACCTGCCGTGGCGCAGGCTCGGCGTCGGCACATTCGACTTCTCGCATCCGGAACGCCACGATTGCTGGAATATGCGCGATTACACGCATCCCGAAGCGGGCGTCGTGGCACGCCCTTCCAGACTGCGGGCCGGTGCGAAAACCCGATTCGTGATACTTCTGTTCTTCATGGTGTGCCCCCTTGCAGTGTTCGCTACGATTTCCCTGACGAAATCGCCACTGTTCGCTTTCGCATTCGTATGGTGGTTCGGCGTGTGGTACGAACTGCATATGACGCACGTCAAAGTGCTGTCCACCATTAACGGCAAGCCGACTCGTCTGCGCAAACGCTCGGTCATGGCGCTCACCATCTCAAGCTGCGTGATGCTCATCAGCGCGAAATACGCATGGTACATCATTCTCTTTACCCTGATCCTGGCGCTCATCAACGATCGAAAACGTTGGAAAACCTATCTTGTGGCACTGCTGCTGCCGACCATCCTCATTCATGGCGGCATCGTATTCCTCACCAACACGGGTGCCATCATCGGTGGCGACCCGATCGAAAGCCGGGGCATCCAACTGCAGCAGATCGCGCGCGTTGCCAAATACAATCCAAACGGCATTCCGGCGGATGCGGCGGAAAAGCTCGAACCCGTCTTCAATCTCGACCAAATGGCCGAAGCATACTCCTGGCAGGACGCCGACCCGGTGAAATCCTCTGGCATCCAATCGAAAAAAGTCAGCTACAAGTGGCGTACCGTCACCGAAGACGACATGAAGAACTTCAACGAGGCATGGCTTGAAATCGTCGTCGCAAATCCCGTGATCGCACTCGACGCGTTTTTCGCGGAGTGTTTCGGCTATTTCGACGTGGCCGACTTACCGTACGTGTCGATGGACTACTACGTGGACAACGATTACGTGCAGAGCGGCAATGTGTGGATACACCTGTACAACCACGATTGGCGCGATGCGGTGGCCGGTTTCGCCAAAGGATGGGGCAATATTTCCGTGATCGGCTGGGTGACACACGGCAATCTGTACGTAACGCTAATGCTACTGGTCGGCGCTGCCGAAGTGGTGCTGCGACGGTGGCGTTCGCTGTCGTGGCATCTGCCCTTGCTGCTGCTCATGGGCGTGATGATCACCGCTCCAGCCAACAATTTCGAACGGCATATGCTGCCGGTCGCGTTCGTGTTCGGTTTCGTATGCCTGCAATTCTGGCGCGAGTCGCGTAATGCGCGGCTGGCGGCCAACGCGAACATGGTCAGTGAGTATGAGGCCAGCCAAGTGCGGCAGAACGAATAGCGGCTGCGTGGTTGTTGTGTTGGATGTTACGTTGCGTCGAATACCATAGTAGATGGGGAGTAATGATGGCGATTTTGGATTCGGCAATGATTATGCCGCGTACTTGTGCTGCGGCGGATCAGGTGCTGCTGTTCGACACCGTGGGATCCACGAATACGTATGCCGCGGATTTGGTGCGCGAGGGAGTGCTGTTCGGTGCGAATGATGCGGATGGCGTGAATCGTGCGGATGGCGTGAGTAGCGCGGATGGCGTGAGTAGCGCGGATGGCGTGAATGCAGGGAAGTCTGCGTGGAGCGGGCATGAAATCGTGGCCATTGCGGCGAACGATCAGACGGCCGGTCGCGGGCGTCTCGACCATACGTGGACGAGCGTGCCGGGGGAGTCGTTCATCGTGTCGCTGGTGGTAAGCGTTCCTGTTTCGATTATGCGCGATTTATCCGTCAGCGGTTGGCTGCAAATGATCGCCGGTTGCGAGATGCGTGAGGCGATTGTCGGCGCGGTACGCGATTGCGGCGGCGGTTTTGACGGGAACATCGGAAACATTGCGCTGAAATGGCCGAACGATATTTTCGTGGACGGACGGAAACTCGGTGGCGTTCTCGCTGAGATGGTGCCGATTACGGGTTGCGGGGATCGCGTAGCCATTGTGATCGGCGTCGGTTTGAATCTTGCCATCGCACAGGAGCGATTGCCGATAGACATGGCCACGTCATTGCAGTTGATTGCGCATGATCTGCCGGATGCTGCCGTTATGCGCGATGCGATCGCCGCACGTTGGGTGCAAGGATTGCGCTCGCGGTTGGCTGATTTCGAGGAAGATCCCCATCGTGAGGCCGTGCGCGCCAGAGAGGCCATGATTCCGATCTGTTGGACGCTTGGCAAATCTTGCGAAGCGCATTTCGTGGACGGAACCACCCTGCGGGGCAAAGCTATCGCTTTAAACGGCGACGCCTCCCTGACCATTGAGGATCAGGAAGGCGTGTTGCATCGGGTGAGCACGGCCGATGTGGGCGTGCTCAGCAAGTGAGGAAACGTTCGTAACGAGTTCCACTCACTTCAGCTTGGCAAGACCTGCGACCACGGCGGAAGCGACAACGGCCTTGACGGCATCGCCGGCAATGAATCCCATGGAAGCCACCGCAACGATCGGCAGCGCAACGCCGGTAATGGCGGACTGCACGATGAAACCAAGCAGATAGTCAAGCACAATGCAACCGGCGACGCAGGCGAACAGATAACGTGCGACGGTCAGCGCACCGTGCTTCAGCGAATCGGTGCGGGCTTCGCCCTTGAGCAACGAGGTGACGACGGCCGCCGGCAGGAAGCCGATCAGGAAGCCGGCGCTCGGGCCGACCAATGCCATGGTGGAAGCGCCGCCTGCGAACACCGGCAGACCGACCGCGCCTGCCGCCAGATACATGAGCATCGCGGCGCCGGCCTGCTTCCACGGCAGCATCAGCGCGGCCAGCATCACCACAAACGTCTGCAGGGTGATCGGCACGGGCGTGCCTGGAATCGGGACGGCGCCAGCCGCGGAAGCTGCCCACATGAGCACGGCGAATAGCGCGGGCTTGAGTACGGATCCGAGAGTGCCGCTGGTAGCGGTTTTCAGTGTGGTTTTGAGCGTCAGCATTGCGTTACGCATGATAATTCTCCTTGAATTTGATTGCATTACTGTTGATGAATCGACGATTGTTGACGGCCGAAATGACGGCAATCGCAAAAGTGACGAAAATGCATGGTCTGTCAACTTATGCCCCCAATCGTAGGCTGGCTAAGTTTCGGTAACGTTTGTGGAGCCTTACAAAAAGATCGCGTGTCTTTTGTGGGAAACGAGTTCCCGAGTTTTCGTTCGTTCGGCCAAACTTGACGTTATGCCTAAAAATGTCAACAAACTTCTGGTGGCGAATCGCGGCGAAATCGCTCTTCGCGTAGTGCGCACCGCACGTGAGATGGGGATTCCCACGGTTGCGGTGTATGCGGAACAGGATCGCCATGCGCAATATGTGCAGATGGCTGACGACGCCTATCTGCTTTCCGGAGACACATACAAAGACACATATCTCAACGAGGATTTGCTGATCGACATTCTGCAGCGCAGCGGTGCCGACGCAGTGCATCCGGGCTATGGGTTCCTTTCCGAAGTCGCTTCATTCGCACAGAAAGTGATCGACGCGGGCGCGGCTTGGGTTGGTCCCAATCCAGAAGCCCTCGTGGATTTGGGAGATAAGATTACCGCACGTCGTGTGGCGACGTTTGCGAAAGTTCCGCCGGTTCCCGGTATTTCCCAGTCGATTTCCGACATGCGATTGCTGCTTGATTTCGCACACACGCACGGTTATCCGCTGATGCTCAAGCGCACCGATGGCGGCGGCGGCCGCGGCATTACGCTGGTGCATAATGATGATGAGCTGCGCGGCTTCTACATGAATCATGACGCGCTGCAGGGCGGCGATCTGAACGAATATTTCGTTGAACGATTCATTGACAAAGGGCGTCACGTCGAAACGCAGTGCGGCCGCGATTCGCACGGTAACTTCACCGTGTATTCCACGCGCGACTGCTCCGTGCAGCGCCGCAATCAGAAGCTTGTTGAAGAGGCTCCCGCACCGTTCCTTCCCTCCGTTGTGACCGACCAGCTGGAAACCTACTCCCGCCGACTGTTCGAAGCGGTCGATTACGAAGGCCTTGGCACCTGCGAATTCATGGTGACCGAGCAAGGCAAAGTGTACTTCCTGGAAGTCAATCCGCGCCTGCAGGTGGAGCATACCGTCAGCGAGGAGGTTTGCGGACTCGACCTGGTGCGCGAGCAGCTGACCATCGCCAACGGTGGGGAATTGACCGTGAACCATCCGCTTCGTGGGCACAGTTTCGAACTGCGTCTGACCTGCGAAGATCCGGCAAAGAACCTTGCGCCAAGCTCCGGCACGCTGACTTCGCTGCGTTGGCCGTCCGGACCGGGCATCCGCGTGGATTCCGGCGTCGTCGAAGGCGACACCATCTCGCCGAAATTCGATTCGATGATGGGCAAACTCGTGGTCACCGCATCCGACCGCGCCGCGGCCGTGGCACGTGTGCGCCGAGCATTGAGCGAACTGAAAGTGGAAGGCGTACCAACTCCGGCAAGCCTGTTCGAACAGATCTTCAATGACGACGAATTCACCGCCGAACATGGTGCCGCATACGATGTCAGCACTAAATGGTTGGAACGCAAGTACCTCAACAAAGAAGCCGCATCGTCCCAAGGAGGACAGCCGGCATCCGTATCTGGCACGACGGGCTCTCTTGACGTCGACAAGAAGGAATCCAGCGAAACCTTCGTCATCGAAGTCAACAATCGCAGAGTGTCGCTGACCGTGCCGAACGACATCGTCACCAACCTGACGGGCGGTGCCAAAGCACGTGACGCGAAACGTGCCATCCAGCCTCTGCGCGGGCAGGGACTGCATCATGCGCAGAAAAAACAGCAAAGCAACGACGGTCAATCCGGCGTGATCGCAAGTCCGATGCAGGCCGTCGTGACACGCATCAACGTGGCCGAAGGCCAGCAGGTGGCCAAGGGTGACCTGCTCGTCGTACTCGAATCCATGAAGATGGAAAACTATGTGTACGCGCCGGTCAAGGGCACCGTCACCAAGATTTTCGTGGGGCCTGCGGCAGGCGTGGAAGCCGGCGAAACATTGATGACCATCGATGTGACCGGAGCGAGCGGTAACGGAAAGCAAGCTGACGGAACCGCTGTTGGCGACACTACGGAAGGGGGTAAGTGATGACCGATATCATCGCAAGCCCAGCCGTTAAAGAAGCCGTGAAAATCGTGATGGAACAGCAGGAACGACTCGGCAAAAACGCAGCCGAAGCCGTCTCTGCGGCCGCAACCGCCTCCGCAACCGACGTGCCGGGCGCATCCCAGCCAATCCGCGCATCCGTACTGCGAGCGGCACAACTTGCGCACGAAGCGGAAGACCATGCACGCAATCGCCAGCACGTGAAAGGCAAGCTGACGGCACGCGAACGTCTCGACCTGCTGCTCGATACCGGTTCTTTTGAGGAAATCGGACGATTCTGCGGCGGCGACATCAACGGTGGTCGTGCGGGAGCGGCGGTCATCACCGGTTTCGGCGAAGTGTTCGGGCGCAAAGTCGCCGTCTATGCGCAGGATTTCTCCGTGCGCGGCGGCACTTTGGGAGTCGCGGAAGGCCGCAAGATCTGCCGGTTGATGGACAAGGCGCTCGATCTGAAAGTGCCGATCATCGCGCTCATCGATTCGGGTGGCGCCCGCATTCAGGAAGGCGTGGCCGCACTGACGCAATACGGGCATCTATTCCGCAAAACCTGCGATGCCAGCGGTTTCGTGCCGCAGCTTTCGCTGATTCTCGGCCCTTGCGCGGGCGGAGCCGTGTACTGCCCGGCACTGACCGACCTGATCATCATGACCCGCGAGAACTCCAACATGTTCGTCACCGGCCCTGACGTGGTCAAAGCGGCCACCGGCGAAGTGATCAGCATGGACGATCTCGGTGGCGGCTATGTGCACAACGCCACCTCCGGCGTAGCGCACTATTTGGGCGAAGACGAAGCCGATGCGATCGACTACGCGCGAACCGTGCTCGCCTACCTGCCGTCCAACTCCGACCTGCAGCCTCCCACCTACGCGTACGCCGCAACCCGCTCCGATCGTGACGTAGCCAAACGACTCGCCACCATCGTGCCCGACAACGACCGCCAGCCATACGACGTGCTCGACGTGATCCGCTGCATCGTGGACTACGGCGAATTCGTACAAGTGCACGAGCTGTTCGCAAGCTCCGCAGTGGTGGGATTCGCCTGCGTGAACGGGCATCCGGTCGGCATTGTGGCAAACCAGCCGAACGTCAACGCGGGCATCCTCGACGTGGATTCCTCCGAAAAAGTGGCACGATTCGTGCGTCTGTGCGACGCGTTCAACCTGCCGGTCGTCACCTTGGTGGACACCCCCGGATACAAGCCTGGCGCCGAACAGGAACATGCGGGCATCATCCGCCGCGGTGCGAAAGTGATCTACGCCTACGCCAACGCGCAAGTGCCGCTGGTCACCGTAATCCTGCGAAAAGCCTTCGGCGGTGCCTACATCGTGATGGGATCCAAAGCCATTGGAGCCGACCTCAACTACGCTTGGCCATCCAGCCAAATCGCAGTGCTCGGCGCATCCGGAGCGGTGAACATCATCCATCGCAAAGACCTGCAGAAAGCCAAAGACACAGGCAAAGACGTCGAAGCGCTCCGGGCCAAATACGTGGCCGACTACGAACGCACCACCGTCAACGCGAATCTTTCACTGGAGATGGGTGAAATCGACGCCATGATCGACCCCGAGCAAACGCGCGAAACCATCATCGAATCGCTCAAACTGCTCTCCAGCAAGAAGCGTGTGCGCAAAACCACCAAACACCATGGCAACCAGCCGTTGTGACGGGTGCAAAGTGCGCGGATGAATCGTAAGCAAACGTAAACGCAAGAATCAATCGCAAGAACACATCGCAAGATTTTTGAAATAAGTAAGGAACATCATGAACACCTTTTTTCTTGATCGACTGAACGGTGAGCCGCACGCGCTCGCCTTCGCCGGACAATCCACCCCATGGCCGGTGGCACTCACCGACCAAAGCGCCAATCCGGTGCTCAACGAAGCGCTGCACGCCCATGCCGACGCAGCCCAGGCACTGCTGTACCCGGTGTCAGCCGACCTGCTCGCCACCACCGGCCGCCCGGTCGACCTGTTTGGATTCGAACCGAATCCGGCACGACTCGGCGCTGCCGCAGCGGCTTCCGCAAGCGTTCCGGGCATTGCTCTCGCCCAGTTGGGTGCGCTGCTCGACGCTGCTTCTCTCGGCTACAATCCCGCCGTTGCCAAGCCGGTTGCCGTGCTCGGTCACTCCCAAGGCGTGCTCGCCGTGCACATGGTGCAGTCGATTGTCGAAGCGGGTTCCATTGAGGCGGCTTCCGCGCAAATTGATGAAATTCTTGCGATTGCCACGCTGATCGGTGTTGCCGGCACCCGTCAGGCGCGTCAGCTTGGTCTTGCCGCACGTCACGGCGAAGCCACGCCGATGCTGTCGGTCAAAGACATCACCCGCGCCCAGGTGGATGCGCTGATCAAGCGTGTTTCCGGTGCCCGCGGCCCGATTGCCGTGGCCGTCACCAATTCCGCCACGCACTATGTGCTCTCCGGCTACCCAGAGGATCTGGCCGCGTTCGGCGTGGAAGTGGCCAAGGAGCACAAGCACCAGGCCAAGCTGCGCGAAGAGAAGGTACGTGGCGGCCGTGTGTTCGAACCGGTGCTCGAATACCTTGACGTGACCCTGCCGTTCCACAGCCCGCTCATGGCCGATGCTGTTTCACAGGCTGTTTCATGGGCGGAATCCTGCGGAATCGACGCCGACCACGCTCGCGAGCTTGCCGCCGAAGTGCTGCTCAACCATGTGGATTGGGCCGCCCGCGTGCGTGCGCTCATGAAATCCACCGATCCGAGTGCCCTGTGGGTGTTGGACTTTGGTCCGGGAACCACCGTTGGCAAACTGTTCTCCACTGTTGCCCAAGGCACTGGTGTCGGTGTGGTAGAAGCCTCCACCGCGGCTGATCGCGGCGAGCTCTCCACGCTGGAAACCTTGCCGGAGCGCACCCAGAACTGGACCCGCTTCGCACCAAGCATCATCCACACCTCCGCTGGAGACAAGGTGCGCACCGCATTCACCGAACTGACCGGCAAGGCTCCGGTACTGCTCGCCGGCATGACCCCGACCACCGTGGAACCGGAAATCGTGGCAGCGGCCGCCAACGCCGGCTACTGGGCGGAACTTGCAGGCGGTGGCCAGGTGACCGCCAGCGTGTTCGACCGTCATGTCGCCAAGCTGGAAGAAGAGCTTGAAGAAGGCCATACCGTTGAATTCAACGCGATGTTCATGGACCGCTACCTGTGGAACCTGCAGTTCGGATCCCAGCGTATCGTGCCGAAGAAGCGTGCCAGCGGCACTCCGATCGACGGCGTGGTCGTGTCCGCGGGCATTCCGGAACTTGACGAGGCCGTGGAACTCATCCACAATCTCAACGCCGACGGATTCCCGTATGTGAGCTTTAAGCCGGGCACCGTCGACCAGATCCGTCAGGTGGTGCGCATCGCCAAGGCCGTCGCTCCGGTCAAGGTGCTGATCGAAGTTGAAGGCGGTTCCGCAGGCGGTCACCATTCGTGGGAATCGTTGGATGATCTGCTGCTGAGCACCTATGCTGAAGTGCGCGAACAGTCGAACCTTGTGCTCGTGGTCGGTGGCGGCATCGGTACGCCGGAACGTGGCGCCGACTACATCACCGGCGAATGGTCCGCCGAATACGGTCGCCCACTCATGCCAGTGGATGGTGTGCTCGTCGGCACCGCCGTGATGACCGCCAAGGAAGCGCACACCAGCCCTGAAGTCAAGCAGATGCTCGTCAACACCCCAGGCATTCCCGCCAAGGGAGCAGACGCCGATCCGTTCGCTCCGCTGGGCGAGCAGTGGGTGCCGAGCGGCCAGGCCAAGGGTGGAGTCACTTCCGGCCTGAGCCACCTGCATGCCGACATTTACGAGCTGGAAAACTCTTCCGCACGTTGTGGACGCCTGCTGGTGCGCGTGATGAAGCATCCGGAAGAGCTGGAAAGCCGCCGTGAGGAAATCATCGAAGCGTTGAACGCCACCGCGAAGCCGTATTTCGGTGACCTGAAGGCCATGACCTATCTCGCATGGGCGCAGCGTTTCGCCGATCTCGCTTTCCCGTGGGTCGACGAAACCTATGCCGATCGCTTCCTGCACTTGCTGCAGCGTATTGAAGCTCGCGTCACCACGCAGGAAAGCGGCGAATTCGCATCGCTGTTCGCATCCCGTGCCGATGTGGAATCCGATCCGCACGCGGCCATCGCCAAGCTTGCCGAAGCTTATCCGCAAGCCGACGAACTGACCGTCACCCCGATGGATGAAGCTTGGTTCCCGGTGCTCGTGCGTGAATATCCGAAGCCAATGCCGTTCGTGCCCGTCATCGACAACGACCTGCTGCGTTGGTGGGGTCAGGACCAGCTGTGGCAGTCCGAAGACTCCCGATATTCCGCCGATTCCGTGCGTATCATTCCTGGTCCGATCTCCGTCGCGGGCATCACCACCGTTGACGAACCGGTCGCCGACATTCTTGGCCGTTTCGAAGCGGCCATGGTCAAGCGCGTTTCCGCAGAATCGCCGATCGCAGATACAACCGCGTTCGCCCAGCTCGGAGCGGCATCTTCCGCAGAAGAATTCATTCGCAAATCCCCGAACATTTCGTGGGTGGGCCATCTCATGGCAAACCCGTCATACGGCACCAGCAACGGTGACGCCAACTATGAGATTCGCAAGATTTCCAGCGAAGGAAGTGTCGAAAAGTACGATCTCGACATCCATCTCGATACCTACTGGGACAACGATCCGGACGGTGGCAAGTCCAAGCATGCCGTACGAGACATCGTCATCCCGCTGAACGTAGACGGCAACGAATCCGGGCTCTTCCCGGTGGTCGACCGTGACCGCCTACCGGAACATGTGTACCGTATGCTTGCAGACACTGCCGGCATTGGTAACACCGCCATCACTGGCGACAAGCTCACCGCCATGCCCGTTATTGAACAGGTGGCAGACAAAGCCTCCTATCCGTTTGGCCAGGCGCATACCAGCTACACGCTGTCCGCCAACCTCGGCTTCGACCATGAAGCGGCCACCGGCGGCGCGCTGCCAAGCAACCTGGTGCCGTCCCGCATCGCACCGGACGCGCTCGTCGGGCCGGCATGGCCCGCCATCTACGCGGCCCTCGGATCCGTGTACGTCAACGGCTTCCCGGTGATCGAAGGCCTGCTCAACGCAGTGCATCTCGACCATCTCATCGAACTGGAAGTCAGCGAAGACGAACTGCTCAAGCATATCGGCGAACAGATCGCGCTGACCAGCTGGGCCGAAGACTACTTCGAATCGGCATCCGGCCGTGTGGTGACCATCCACGTCACCCACAGCACGCAAGACGGCACCGTGCTTGCCAACGAAACCGAACGTTTCGCCATCCGTGGTCGTGCATACTCCGACGCACTGCCGCCGGAAGCGCCGGACTATGGCGGAATCGAAGCGGAAATCGAAAGCACTCCGCGCCGACTGCTGCGCCGCGTCAAGGTGACCGCTCCGTACGAGATGACCGCCTTCGCACGTACTTCCGGCGATTTCAACCCGATCCACACCTCGCATCGTGGCGCTGCTGTTTCCGGTCTTGCGGCACCGCTCGTGCACGGCATGTGGCTCTCCGCAACCGCACAATACGCGGTGCAGGCGCTTGACGGCAAGGGTGCGCACTATGAAATCGCAGGCTGGACCTACAACATGTACGGCATGGTGCAGCTCGACGACGAAGTGGAAATCTCCATCGAACGCGTCGGACGCGTGGCTCACTCCGGCATGGTGCTCGAAGTGACCAGCCGTATCAAAGGCAACATCGTGTCTCGTGGCACCGCCATCGTGCGTGCGCCGAAGTCCGCGTTCGTATACCCGGGCCAGGGCATACAGCGGCAGGGCATGGTGCTCGACGAGCGTGCTAAGTCCCCGGCCGCACGAGACGTGTGGGAGCGTGCCGACAAAGTGACCCGCGAGAAGCTTGGATTCTCGATCCTTGCCGTCGTGCGTGACAATCCGAAGGAACTGACCGCCAACGGCGTGACCTACCGCCATCCGGAAGGCCTGCTCAACCTGACCCAGTTCACGCAGGTGGCGCTCGCCACCGTGGCATTCGCCCAGACCGCACGTCTGCGCGAAGCCGGCGCCGACATTTGGCCTTCCTATTTCGCAGGCCACTCGCTGGGCGAATACAACGCGCTGAGCTCCTTCGCCGGCGTGATTCCGCTGGAAACCGTGATCGAACTCGTGTTCCACCGCGGCTCCACCATGCATCACCTCATTCCGCGCGATGCGAAGGGCCGTTCCAACTACCGTATGGGTGCGTTGCGTCCGAACCAGTTCGGTGTGGGCGATGACGGCGTGCGCGAGTACGTTGAATCCGTGTCGAAGGCTTCCGGCGAGTTCCTGCAGATCGTGAACTACAACCTGGCTGGCCAGCAGTATGCCGTGGCAGGCACCATCGCCGGTTTGAAGGCGCTGAAGGCCGATTCCAGCCGCCGCGTGGCCGAATATGGCGGCAAGCCAGCGTTCATGCTGGTGCCGGGCATCGATGTGCCGTTCCATTCCACGCTGCTGCGCAAGGGCGTGCCGGAATTCCGTGACAAGCTTGACGCGCTCCTGCCGCAGACCATCGATTACCGTGGCCGTCTGGTCGGACGCTACATTCCGAACCTGGTTGCGGCTCCGTTCGAAATGACGAAGGAATTCGCGGCCAAGATTCTCGAAGTCGTGCCGTCCGAGCGCATTCAGGCCGCTTTGGATGATCCGCAGATTTGGGATTCCTATGCTGCTGATGATCAGAAGCTCGGCCGATTGCTGCTTACGGAACTGCTGTCTTGGCAGTTCGCCTCTCCGGTGCGTTGGATTGAGACGCAGGCTCTGCTGTTCGGTTCCTCCGAGCAGGGCGGTCTTGGTGTGGAAGAGTATGTTGAGGTTGGTCTCGGCAATGCTCCGACGCTCGCCAATCTGGGCTCCAAGACGTTGCGTCTGCCGCAGTTTGCCGGTCGCGATGTGACGGTATACAACGTTGGTCGCGATGAAGGCCGCGTATACATGACTGATTCCGATTCGTTGGTTCCGGAAGAAGATGCTGACGATTCTGCGGTTGTGACTTCTTCTTCTTCTTCTTCTTCTGCTGCTGCTCTGGCTGTTGCCTCAGCTCCTGCAGCTGCTCCTGCTGCTGTTGCGGAAGTTCCGGTTGTTGCATCTCCTGCAGGTGCTCCGTCGGGTGCCGCCGTTGCGGATGTTGCATTCAAGGCATCCGATGCGATTGCCACATTGCTGGCTTACTCGGCTAAGGTTCGCCCCGATCAGATCGGTGAAAGCGATACCACCGATACGCTGACCAATGGTGTGTCTTCTCGCCGTAATCAGCTGCTTATGGACATCAGTTCCGAACTGGGTGTGGCTTCCGTGGATGGTGCTGCCGAAGCGACGGTCAAGGCGCTGAGCGCTTTGGTCAACAAGGTCGCTCCGAACTACAAGGCATTCGGTCCGGTGCTGTCCGACATTGTGCGCGACCGTGTGCGTGGCATGTTCGGTGCCGCCGGTGTGAAGCTCGGCCAGATCACTAAGCGTGTGACCGATACATGGCAGCTTGGCGAAGGGTGGGCTTCCCATGTGGTGGCTGCGCTCGTGCTCGAAACCCGTGAGGGGGCCAGCTCTCGTGGCGGTGATCTTGCCTCGTTGAGCACGGATGCCGCTTCCAATGCGACCGCTGCCAACGCGCTGATCGATGCGGCCGTACAGAAGGTTGCTGCCGATAAGGGCATCGCCGTTGCCATGCCGAGCGCCGGTGGCGCAGCCGGCGGGGCAGTGGTTGATTCCGCCGCTTTGGACGCGTTCGCAGCCAAGGTGACCGGTGCTGACGGCGTGCTCGCCTCCACGGCGAAGTTCGTGCTGAACCAGCTGGGCGTAGTCGCTCCGGTTGCCGAGGAAACTGCTGATGAGAACGCGGCTGTTGTAGCTGCGGTCGAAGCTGAACTCGGCGCTGACTGGCCGAAGCAGGTCGAACCTCGTTTCGACGAGCGCAAGGCCATTCTGTTTGACGATCGTTGGGCATCCGCACGTGAAGACTTGGCACGCGCCTACTACAACAACGATGAATTCGCATTGAACGGCAGCTTCATCGGTCTCGGCAAGACCATTGCCGACGAAGCCGCTTGGTATGCAGGCAAGAGCGACAACGCGGATCTGAAGGCCGCATTCAATCGTGTCGCTGCCGAAGCAAAAGAAAACGCTTCCGAATCGGCAGAAAACAGCCGTTTTGCTGGAGATATCGCAGTGGTGACCGGCGTGGCTCCGAACTCCATCGCAGCCCAGGTGGTCAACGGCCTGCTTGCAGGCGGTGCTACCGTGGTGGCCACCTCGCACAGCTTCAAGCCAAGCGTGAAGGCATGGGCCAAGCAGACCTATCGTGAGCATGCGGCGGGCGATGCCAAGCTGTGGCTGGTTCCCGCGAACCTGTCAAGCTACCGTGATGTGGACGCGTTGGTCGCTTGGGTCGGCAATGTGCAGAAGAAGACTTCCGGTGCGACCACCACGATTCTCAAGCCTGCTTACGAGCCGAGCCTGTTCTTCCCGTTCGCGGCTCCGCCGGTACATGGCAACCTTACCGATTCCGGCGAACTGTTCGAATCTCAGGCTCGCCTCATGTTGTGGGGTGTTGAGCGTGCGATTGCTGGACTTGCGAAGATCGGTGCCGACACCGATGTGCAGCACAAGTTGCATGTGGTGTTGCCGGGATCGCCGAACCGCGGTATTTTCGGCGGCGACGGTGCCTACGGCGAAGTGAAGAGCGCATTTGATGCGATTGTGAACCGTGCTCGCGCCGAAAAGGTGTGGTCGAGCCGTGTGACCTTCGCCCATCCGAAGATCGGTTGGGTGCGCGGCACGGGCTTGATGGGCGGCAATGATCCGCTGGTCGAAGTGGTGGAGCGTCACGGTCTGAAGACCTATTCCACCGCCGAAATTGCGGTTGAACTGCTGAACCTTTCCACCCGCGAATCCCGTATCGAAGCAGCCAAGGCTCCGCTTGACGTGGACCTGACTGGCGGACTCGGCAACGAGCCGATCGACATCAAGGCACTGCGTGCGGAAGCCATGGAGGACGCGGTCCAAGCGGAAGCGGCGAATGCCAAGAACGCAATCGCAGGCGACGAATCCGATACCGCGGCCAAGACGCTCATCAAGGCGCTGCCAAGCCCGCGTGCTCCGCGTCAGGCCAAAGTCGATCTTGCCGATTGGCAGAACGTCAGCGCACGTCCGGAAGACGAAATCGTCATCGTGTCCGTGGGCGAGCTTGGTCCGTGGGGCTCCGGCCGCACCCGCTTCGAAGCCGAGCTCGGCATTCATTCCGATGGTCAGGTGGATCTGTCTGCCGGCGCGGTGCTCGAACTGGCATGGAATATGGGTCTGCTGACGTGGAACGACAGCCCCAAGCCGGGCTGGTACGACGTTGACGGCAACCTCGTGCCTGAGGAGGATATTGCGGAACGTTACCATGACGAGGTCGTGGCACGTTCTGGCGTGCGTCCGTTCGACGAAGGCATGGGCAACGACTACAAGGACGGCACCGACGAGGAAGAGGCCGAGGTGTTCCTTGACCACGATGTGACCTTCTCGGTTCCGACTCGTGAGATTGCCGAAGAGTACGTCAAGCTTGACGAAACGCACACCAGCTTCGCGGCCGATGCCGAATCCGGCGAATGGAACGTCACCCGCCATGCCGGCTCCATGATTCGCGTGCCTCGCCGTGCGGCCATGACCCGTACGGTCGGAGGCCAGTTCCCGAAGGGCTTCGACCCGGTCAAGTGGGGCATTCCGGCCTCTATGGTCGGCGACGTCGACAAGATCGCCTTGTGGAACATCGTCACCACGGTCGACGCCTACCTGTCCGCAGGCTTCACGCCGACCGAAATCCTCGAAGCGGTGCATCCGTCGATGGTCGCCTCCACGCAGGGCACCGGTTTCGGCGGCATGGCCTCCATGCGCAAGCTGTACTTGGATCGCTTCCTCAACCATGAGATTCCGACCGACATTCTGCAGGAAGCCCTGCCGAACGTTGTCGCGGCCCATGTGATGCAGTCCTATATCGGCGGCTACGGCAACATGGTCCAGCCGGTTTCCGCCTGTGCCACGGCGGCCGTCTCTCTTGAAGAGGGTGCCGACAAGATCGCGCTCGGCAAGGCTGACTTCGTGGTCACCGGCGCAATCGACGACATCGGCGTGGAATCCGTGATCGGATTCGGCAACATGAACGCCACCGCCAATTCGGAGGAAATGTATGCCAAGGGCATTGATGCGCGCTTCTTCTCCCGCGCCAACGACCGTCGTCGTGGCGGATTCGTGGAATCCCAGGGCGGCGGCACCATTCTGCTGACCCGCGGCGATATCGCGTTGAAGCTCGGCCTGCCGGTTGCCGGCGTGATCGGATTCGTGCACTCCTACGCCGACGGCGCGCACACTTCCATCCCGGCTCCAGGCTTGGGTGCGCTTGCAGCGGGCATGGGTGGCAAGGATTCCAAGCTGGTGCGCGATTTGGCCCGTCTTGGCGTCACTCCGGACGACATCGCCGTGGTTTCCAAGCACGATACGTCCACCAACGCCAACGATCCGAACGAATCCGAACTGCACAACACGTTGGCCCACGCCATTGGCCGTGCTGACGGCAACCCGCTGTTCGTGATCTCGCAGAAGACGCTTACCGGCCATGCCAAGGGCGGTGCCTGTATCTTCCAGGTCAACGGTCTGACCCAGCTGTTCAAGTCCGGTGTGATTCCGGCCAATGCCGCCCTTGACTGCGTTGATCCGAAGCTCATGCGCGACGACCACATGGTCTGGCTGCGCGAGCCGCTGAAGGTCGGCTCCGTCAAGGCGGGCCTGGCTACGTCGCTCGGTTTCGGCCACGTGTCCGGCTTCGCTGCGATTGTCAATCCGGGCGCATTCGAAGCGGCGGTGGCCAACACCGCGGGCGTCGAGGCGCTGAACGCATGGCGTGATCGCGCCAACGAGCGTCTGGCCGCTGGCCAGCGTCGCCTTGAGGAAGGTATGATGGGCCGCGCCGCGCTCTATGAGCCGATCGACAACCGTCGTTTCCATGAGGATGGCCGCGGCTACAACGCGCACGAAGTGGAGAAGGCCATGCTGCTCGATCCGAACGCGCGCCTGAGCGCATCCGGCTACTTCGAAGTCTGATCCCCGCGTCTGAGTGCCTGAAATTTCTGGTGTTCAGACGAACGATCATCAAATCCCGTATCTGTCGCAATCTCAGTATTTCGTGACAGATGCGGGATTTTCATATTCTTGAATCGCCCTACTTTCCGTCTGCACGACTCCCGTTCAACGTCTGCACAATGTGGATGACGGAAGATAAAGCGCTTAAGTGCGATGATATCCTTACATGAAAACGAAGTGTCGCCCGCCTGCTTTGCGGAAATCGACATGGTTCGTTTCTCCCTGAAAACTTTCGAAAGGCTGGAAAATGCTGGGTTTGGGGCATGACGTCGTGGATGTGCCTGCGTTTGCCGAGCAACTGGGCGAATCTGGGTCGCGCATGCGAAATCTGTTCTCTACGCGCGAGCTATGGCAGACCACTCAACGGGCGCGGGTCAAGCGGGATGGCGAGGCGGTGCATCTTGCGGCCCGCTGGGCGGGCAAGGAGGCCTTCCTCAAGGCGTGGTGCGAGGCGATTTCGTGTAGGGCGAAAGGCGATGGCGACATTGCATATCCGTACACGCTTGACGATTTTCCTTGGTCGCGCATCGAAATACTTGACGATTCCCACGGCGTGCCCCGCGTCATGCTCTCACCCGAGGTGCGATGCAAGCTGCAGCAATCGTTGGGGTTGCCGGTTGACGGGGATGGCCAATCGTGCGAAATACATATTTCCATGAGCCATGACGGAGCTGTTGCATCCGCGGTGGTGACAATAGAAGCGTGAATGGCGATTGCGCAATCGCGGGCAATCGCACAATAACCAATAATTTCGTCAATCGATTGACGTTGGTCATCAAAACGCCTCGAACCGGTTTGATAAAACCGTTGATTCACGTTACACTCGTACAAGGTTTGCGTGGTCGAAAAATAATTATTGCGATTTCGACTTGCGATTGTTGAGAGAGTGTGTATAATGGCTCGAGTCGTTTCGTGTCGACTTCGGTCGGCATAGACGGTGCGCGGATGTAGCTCAATGGTAGAGCCTCAGTCTTCCAAACTGATTACGCGGGTTCGATTCCCGTCATCCGCTCCACATAATCGTTAGAGAAGAAGAAAGGCGTGCTTAATGGCACGCCTTTTGCATACCTGCCGTGCGATTGCTTCGATGCCTGGGTATGCTGGACGTGTCGCGACAGCGACGTGACGGTCGCAACAGGCGGTAATCGCAATACAACGGAGCGGGTATGGCACAAACGCAAGGTAACAAGGTGACGGAAGTCGTCGACGGCGTGGTCGAACAGGTCGACGTTTCCAAGCATCCAACGGCATCCATCGAAGCGTCTGATCTTTCCTTGGCCGACATCGAGCGTCGCAAATCGCATCCGGCGCACTGGGCGCTGTTCATCGCGCTGATGCTGGTGGCTCTGATCGTGCCCTACTGGTGGGGGCGTTTTCTTGCGGTCAAGGATGCGGCTTGGATTGTCGCCAACCTCGGTTTCCTTGATCCCAAGGGCGTTGCGTTGATTTCGTGGACCGTCACCATCATGGCGATGACCGGCTTGGGATTGATGGTCGCCGATGTGAAGAAGTGGCTGTGGGGCACGGTTTTCGTGGTGGGGCTCGCCGCCGAGCAGTTCGTTGCCGGCATGTGCCTGCTGAGCTTCAACTTCTGGAACGCCACTTATGTGATGTACGGCGATTCTTCGGGGCTTGCCAACGCCGCGAATCTTGGCATCATCGCGGCTGGATGCGGTGTCGCCGTCTACGCGGTGCTGTGGGTTGGGCTGCTGGTCTGCATCAAAAAAGAATCGAAATTTAATGTGCTTACGCGCAGTTGGGCGTCGTTTCTGCTGTTTTTTGTGATTGAGGGTATTTCGCTCGCGGTGGTACTGTTCGGCGGGCTGCTGAACGTGGTCTGAAGCGTCGCTTGCAGCATGGTTTGATTTGGTCTGCCCCTCGTGTATGATTTTCCTTTGGCGTGTTTCGCCCGCGGATAGAGAGCGCGTCGGTATTGGACTGGCAGCACCGCGCAGCAACATAAGGAGGATGCCGTGGCACTTACGGCTGAGGAAAAGCAGGAAATCATCAAGACCTACGCAACCCACGAGGGTGACACCGGCTCCCCGGAGGTCCAGGTTGCTCTGCTCACCAAGCGCATCGCTGATCTGACCGAGCACCTCAAGGAGCACAAGCACGATCACCACTCCCGTCGTGGTCTGCTGCTGATGGTCGGCGACCGTCGTCGTATGCTTGATTACCTCAAGCGCGTTGACATCAACCGTTACCGCTCCCTGATTGAGCGTCTGGGTCTGCGCCGATAGTAAAATTCTTCCGCCCGAATGCCTTCCTTGGCGTTCGGGCGTTTTTTGCATGACAGCCGCGTTGAGGAAAAGACAGTTTGAAAGCCCAAGGTTTAGGGCGCATGAGGTCTAGAATCTAAAGATGAGGAAGCGACGAAGGTAACGTCGCGTCACGCATGCAGAAATCGGTTGGAGTCCGCTGAAGAGGACTGCCGATAGTTGGTAAAAGAAAAAGAAAAAAAGGAGGAACCCTATGGAGGGTCCCGAAATCAAGGCTGTTGAAGCCGTAATTGATAATGGTTCGTTTGGTAAGCGCACGTTGCGCTTCGAGACTGGTCGTCTCGCCCAGCAGGCGGATGGTGCCGTCGCCGCCTATCTTGACGATGATTCGATGATTCTGTCGACCACCACCGCCGGTTCCAGCCCGAAGGAGAACTACGACTTCTTCCCGCTGACCGTGGACGTGGAAGAGAAGATGTACGCAGCCGGCAAGATCCCGGGCTCGTTCTTCCGCCGCGAAGGCCGTCCGAGCTCCGAAGCCATCCTGGCCTGCCGCATCATCGACCGTCCGCTGCGTCCGCTGTTCCCGCACACCCTGCGCAACGAAGTGCAGGTCGTCGAAACCGTGCTCGCCGTCAACCCGGATGACGCATACGACGTCGTCGCACTGAACGCCGCCTCCGCCTCCACCATGATCTCCGGTCTGCCGTTCGAAGGCCCGGTCTCCGGCGTGCGTCTGGCCCTGATCGACGGCCAGTGGGTCGCCTTCCCGCGCTGGAGCGAGCGCGAACGAGCCGTGTTCGAAATCGTGGTCGCCGGCCGCGTTGTCGAGAACGGCGACGTTGCCATCGCCATGATCGAAGCCGGTGCCGGCAAGAACGCATGGCATCTCATCTACGACGAAGGCCAGACCAAGCCGGACGAGGAAGTCGTCGCCGGCGGTCTTGAAGCCGCCAAGCCGTTCATCAAGGTGATCTGCGAGGCCCAGGCCGAGCTCAAGAAGATCGCCGCGAAGGAAACCAAGGAATTCCAGCTTTTCCCGGAGTACACCGAGGATCTGTACAACCGCATCGACGAGATCGCCCACGCCGACCTCGACGAAGCCCTGTCCATCGCCGAAAAGCTGCCGCGCCAGGACCGCATCCACGAGATCAAGGAAGGCGTCAAGGCCACCCTCGCCGGCGAGTTCACCGACATGGAAGACGCCGAGAAGGACAAGGAAATCGGCAACGCGTTCAAGGAGCTGCAGCGCCAGATCGTGCGTCGCCGCATCCTGACCCAGGACTACCGCATCGACGGCCGTGGCCTGCGTGACATCCGCACCCTGTCCGCCGAAGTGGACATCGTGCCGCGCGTGCACGGCTCCGCACTGTTCCAGCGTGGCGAAACCCAGATCCTGGGCGTCACCACCCTGAACATGCTCAAGATGGAGCAGCAGATCGACGCGCTGTCCGGCCCGCAGTCCAAGCGCTACATGCACAATTACGAAATGCCGCCGTACTCCACCGGTGAGACCGGCCGCGTCGGTTCCCCGAAGCGCCGCGAGATCGGCCATGGCGCCCTCGCCGAGAAGGCCCTCGTGCCGGTGCTGCCGAGCCGTGAGGAGTTCCCGTACGCCATCCGTCAGGTCTCCGAGGCAATCGGCTCCAACGGTTCCACCTCCATGGGTTCCGTCTGCGCCTCCACGCTGTCCCTGCTCGCCGCTGGCGTTCCGCTGAAGGCTCCGGTCGCAGGCATCGCCATGGGCCTCGTGTCCGGCGACGTCGACGGCCAGCACATCTACAAGACGCTCACCGACATCCTCGGCGCCGAAGACGCCTTCGGCGACATGGACTTCAAGGTGGCCGGCACCTCCGAATTCATCACCGCCCTGCAGCTCGACACCAAGCTCGACGGCATTCCGGCCGACATCCTGGCGTCCGCCCTGCAGCAGGCCAAGGAAGCCCGCACCACCATCCTCGAAGTCATCAACGAGTGCATCGACGGCCCGGCCGAGATGAGCCCGTACGCGCCGCGCATCATCACCACCACCGTTCCGGTGGACAAGATCGGCGAGGTCATCGGCCCGAAGGGCAAGATGATCAACCAGATCCAGGAAGAGACCGGTGCGGAGATCGCCATCGAAGATGACGGTACCGTATTCATCTCCTCCGAGGGTGGCGACGGCGCTGAAAAGGCCAAGCAGATCATCGAACAGATCGCTAACCCGCACGTTCCTGAAGCCGGCGAAACCTACAACGGCAAGGTTGTGAAGACTACCTCCTTCGGTGCCTTCGTGAACCTGACCCCGGGCACCGACGGCCTGCTGCACATCTCCCAGATCCGTAATCTGGCCAACGGCGAGCGTATCGACGCCGTCGAAGACGTGCTCAAGGAAGGCGACACCGTTGAGGTAGTCGTGCAGGGCGTTGACGATCGCGGCAAGATCTCCTTGGCCATTCCGGGCTTCGAAGATCAGGAATCCTCCGCTCCGCGTCGCGAGCGTTTCGATCGCGATGACCGTCGCGGCAGCCGTGGCCGTCGTGATGATCGTCGTTCCGATCGTGACGATCGTGATTATGATGATCGTCCGCGTCGTCGTCGTTCTGATCGTGACGATGACCGCGACTATGATGATCGTCCGCGTCGTCGTCGTTCCGACCGCGACGACCGTGATTACGATCGTGACGATCGTGATTATGATGATCGTCCGCGTCGTCGTCGTTCCGACCGCGATGACCGTGATTACGATCGTGATGATCGTCGTTCCGACCGTCGCCGCAGCAGCCGCCGCGACGACCGCAACCCGCGTTACGCAGCCGACGAGAACTACGACGAGTACCGTGCCGATCGCGAAGAGCGTTCCGAGCGTCCTCGCCGCCGCGTCCGCCGCGACTTTGATCCTTTTGAGGACTGATGTCCTCAAGGATCCCTCGCAGCATAGCTGACTGACTGAAGTGCCCTGTACCGAAAGGTGCGGGGCACTTTTCGTTTCATGCAGAATACATAAAAATGAGACACGGGTATGAGTTTTGCCATAACGTACCTAGATGTATGCAAGAATGGTTTGAAGAGCCATTAATGAGGGAGTCGTCATGGGCGTTGGCATTATCATTGCTGTCATCGTTGTACTTATTGTGCTTTGGGCCGTCAGCGCCTACAACGGGCTGGTCACGCTACGAAATCGTGTGAAGAACGGCTGGGCGCAAATCGATGTGCAGCTTAAGCAGCGTACCGATCTTATTCCGAACCTGGTGGAAACGGTCAAAGGTTATGCGGCCCACGAATCCCAAGTGTTCACGCAGGTCACGCAGGCCCGTGCCGGCGTGGTGCAGGCCGCGCAAAGCGGTGACGTGGCGCAGCGCATCGCCGCGGAAAACCAGTTGAGTCGCGCGCTTATGAATCTGCAGGTTGTGTCTGAAAACTATCCGCAACTGCAGGCCAATACGAATTTCATGGATTTGCAGAGTCAGCTGAAATCGTTGGAAGAGAAGATCGCTTACGCGCGCCAGTTCTACAACGATGTCGTGCAGAAGTACAATACCCAGACCGAGGTTGTGCCGACCAATATTATCGCCGGCTTGTTCCATTTCGAACAGGCTCCCTACTTCCAGGTGGACGAAGCGGATCGTCAGGTTCCGCAAGTTAAGTTCTGACATGCATGTAAAGCCCCGTCCGATAACGATGGGGCTTTACTGTTCAATTCGGCTGGTACGGCCATCTGTTGTACGGCCATGTGAGGGAAGAAGAAGCGAGAAAGAGGGATTATGGCGGCCAAACAGCATGCGTCACGAGCGGTGCGCAGCTTCGGTATTGCAATCGTTGTTACCGTTGGTATTGTAGCGGCCTTGCTGCTGTTCATGGCATCGGATGACGGCGGGGCCGATCTGAGCTACAAAACGCTCGACTATGATGTGCAGGTGCAGAGCAATGGCGATTTGAAGGTCACCCAGCATATCGACATGAAACTCGCCGACCGCAGCGACGACGACGTCGATCATCCATGGAAGCAGCTGTACCAACAGTACACGTTGAAGGAAAGCGATCTGACCAATATCACCGATATCAGCGTGCGCAATGTAACAACGGGAGAAGCCTACCAGCAGGGCGATATCGCAATCCCAAGCAGCTACAGCACCGACGAATGGAATCGAGAACATGCGAAGCAGTGGTATATCGCCGATGTCTCGCAAGGCGACAGCAATCCGCAGCCGTTCGATCCCGCAAAAGACGGTCTTGTTTCCGGCAATACCGACGATCGTTCCAAGAAGATCGAAATCGGGTGGAACATTCCCTCCATCACATCGGCAAGCAGCCTAAAATTCGACGTGACCATGACCATGCAGGGCGTGACCACCGCCTATCAAGACATGGCCACGTTCCAATGGGAGCCGTTCGGCGTGAGCAATCAGATTCCCATCGGCAAAGTCACCGGCACCGTCACCTTCCCCGAAGGCATTGACGCCGATAATTCGTGGGCTTGGCTGCATACGGAATGCACGTCGGAAACGGAGCGAGACAAGAACGGCTCGCTGAAATTTACCGTATATGACGTGCGTGCCGGCGACTATGTTGACGTGGTCGCCATGTTCGACGTTGGTGTGACCGGTGGCGTGCAACGCACCAGAGATACCACCATCAAAAACGGCATTATGAAAAGCGAAGCTAAGCAGGAACAGCAGTGGCGCGACCAACAGCGCAAACAAGCGCGCATCCGCCTGATCACATGGATCGCCATTGCAGTGGTCGGGCTGGTCTTGTGTGTGATCGCCATCATCTTCGGGTTGCGCAGCTTCAACCGTTCGCAATATCATGGCGGCGTCGAGTATTGGCGCGACGAACCGGAAATGAGTCCTGCCAGCGCTGCGGAGCTGCTGCATATGGTCGACAACAAGCATTCGAGCACGCTGACGAGCCGAAAGATGTCGGCTTCCGTGCTCTCGCTCGCTTCGCGTGGAGCAATCGCTATTTATCCGGGACCGGCCGCCATGTATCGGGGCATTGATATGAGCCAGGCGAACAATGCTGACATTGCACGGATGATCGCCAACGATCCCGCTCGAACCCGCGATGTGGGCAAAACCAGTACGGTGGTGATACTTCCCGTGGTATTTGACAACGTGCAATCGTTGCAGTTGCGCCCGAGCGAGCAGGCCGCGCTCGACTTGCTGGTGACGGCGTCTGAACGCATCGGCTCTCCGGTGTTCGATCTGGATCAGATGAACGAGAATTTCTCCGATTGGGAGAACGGCTACAAGCTTCAGGAGAAATTCACGAATACGTGCGACAACGAATTCGCCATGCTGGGCGCCACGTCGATATGTGGTGGGGGAGCGTTTGCCGCGGGCATTTGCGCTGTGATGCTGGCATTCCTGTCCATGCTGTATTTCGGAGCCATCGGCAATCTTGCGTTGTTCGCGGTGATTTCCGCGCCGATGATGTTTGCTTCCGTGTTCGCGTTGAGCTACCTCAGACTGAAGGGGCTTACCGACAATGGGCAGTATCTTGCTGGCCAGGTGCTCGGATTGAAGCATTATATGGAGGATTTCAGCGAATTCAAGGATCGCGGTGTGACGGATATGACGTTGTGGGGCCGGTATATGGTGTATGCCACTGCGTTCGGCATTTCCGAAAAGGCGATGAAGCAGCTGTTGAAGGCATATCCGCAATTGGCTGATCCGCATTGGCTTGATAATAATGCTTCCGATTCGCTGCTGTATTGGAGTTATCGTTCATGGTATTTCGACCATCGTTACGCCGGTCCTGCTTCGTTTGATACGAATTCGATGGATTTCTCGCAATTCAGCGCCAATTTTGGTGATATTGGCGCGCAGTTGGAATCAGGTTTCGCTGATATTCAATCGACGATTTCGGCGGCGTCGCCGTCCGGAAGTTTCAGTGGTTCCGGCGGCAGTTTCTCCGGTGGCGGTTTCGGCGGTTCGTCCGGCGGTTCCGGTGGCGGCAGTTTCGGCGGTCGCTGATCCACTGCGGTATGACGCATCGCAACGTATTGCATCGCAACACAATCTATCAAATCATGATTTATCAAATCGTAATTTGACAAATCGTAATTTGTATAATTACGATTTGATGTATGACGTTTATAGGCAGACAAGATGAACTGGCGTTTCTGGAAGACTGCTATGCCAGCAACAAAGCGCAACTGGTAGTGCTGTATGGTCGTCGCAGAGTGGGAAAAACGGAACTGCTGGCGCAATTCGCGCGAAACAAGCAGCATGTGTTCTTCGCATCTCCATCGGCGACCAAAGATGAACAACTCGCTGCTTTCTCGCGTCAGATGTTCGAAGCGGGAGCACCGGCAGGCCGATATCTGCAACAGTATTCCGATTGGGAATCAGCGCTGGCTGACATAGTCAATCTTCCAACGCAAGACGGAAAACGCAGATTAATCATCATCGATGAATTCCCCTATCTTGCGAAAAGCGATTCCTCCTTGCCTTCCGTACTACAGAATCTTTGGGATCACACATTGAAGGATTCCAACGTCATGATGGTGCTGTGCGGCAGCTCCATGAGCTTCATCGAAAAAGAGATGCTTTCGGAAAAATCGCCATTATACGGGCGTGCCACCGGCATGCTGAAGCTCCTGCCGATGCCGTATTGGGATGCCGCGCAATTCTTCCCTGATTACAGTGCGCAAGACAATGCGCTCGTGTATGCCATACTCGGCGGAATTCCGCATTATCTGGCGCAATTCGATCCTAGCGAAAGCGTCGAAAACAATATTCGGCGGACGATCCTGCGCCGCGGCATGCCCTTGTACAGCGAAACGGAATTTTTGATGCATCAGGAATTCCGTGAGCCGGCAACCTACAACACTATTCTGCAGGCTGTGGCGTTGGGAGCCACCCAACTGAACGATATAGCCCAGCGAACCATGCTTTCCGGTTCGGCGGTGAGCACGTACCTCAAGAACCTTATGGAAGTGCATATTGTGGAGCGTGAGTTTCCAGTGGATGCTAAGCCTGTGGAGCAGTCCAAGGCCATGCGCGGACTCTACCAGATGTCTGACAGTTTCTTCCGTTTTTGGTATGCGTTTGTAGGGTCGAACCGTTCGGAACTGGAAATAGGGGATGCGAAAGGTGTGTACGAATACGAGATAGCGCCATATTTGCATGATTTTGCGGCGGCTCCATTTGAGCGCATGTGCGCGGATTGGCTACGTCGAAAGAGCATGCAAGGAGAGCTTGGTTTCCGTGCGAGTCATGTTGGGCGTTGGTGGGATTCCACGCGTGAAATCGACGTTGTTGCCATCGACAAGACGAACGCACATGTGCTGGTCGGCGAATGCAAATTCCGCAACAAGCCCATGGATAACGCCATGCTTGAGTCATTGCGTAACAAATCGTTGGCGCTTAAGGGGGGCGATCGCGCGTACTATCTGTTCTCGTTAAACGGTTTCGATGGGGGAGTGCAAGCCGTAGCTGATCGCGATCCAAGCGTGAAACTCATCGGCATCGACGATTTGTACGACCTGTAGCGGGATATCGGTTTAGCTGTGGGGCTGTTGATTGGGGTGACTGGTAAGGTTGCATTTGGAAAGACACTCTGTACGTTGTTGAAGGAGATCGGAATGGCTTTGTTCCGTAATCTTGGACCGTTCCACACCACGGCTATCGGTCATGGTGAAATGCCATTGACCATTGAAAACAATCGTGGTCACGATGTCGGTATCGAAACATTGCACGCCTCGTTGGATGCCGGATGCCGTCACATCGACACCGCTTGGGCGTACTACACGCCGGGCGAAGAGGAACAGACCGGCGAAAAGCTGGTGCGTGAGGCGCTTGACTCGTGGAAGGGCCCGCGTGAGGAAGTCACCGTGGCCACCAAGGTGGGCTTGCGCCGCGCTTGGGAGGGTGACAAGCCGGTTTGGCCGCGTGACGGCAAGCCGGAGCATCTGATCGAATACGGCAAGCAGTCCGCGATGGCGCTTGGCGTTGACAGCATCGATCTGCTTTACCTGCACCGTCATGATCCGGAAGTGCCGTACAACGAGTCCTGCGAAGGCGTCAAGGCGTTGCTCGATCAGGGCGTGGCCCAGTGGGCGGGTGTTTCCAACGTGAGCATCGAACAGCTGAAGATTGCGCAGGAGATTCTCGGCGACAAGCTTGTGGCCGTGCAGAACCAGTATTCCCCAATTCATCTGGACACCCAAGACACGCTTGACTATTGCGCCGAGCAGGGTCTGGCATTTGTGTGCTGGAGTCCGTTGGGTGGCTACCGTCACCCGTACGACGAGCACCTGTTCGATCCATTCCGCGAGGTGGCCGAAGCCCGTGGCGTGAGCTACCAGCGTGTGGTGCTCGCATGGGAGCTGGCCAAGGGCGACCACATGTTCGTGATTCCTGGCGCCCACCGGCCGGAAACTATTCTCGATTCCCTCAAGGCCGACGAGCTCGAACTCACCGAAGCGGAGCTCGCCAAACTCGGCTGAGTGTCATATTCGCAACGATTTGCATCAAGGCGTCCGTCTCCACGATGGACGCCTTTGTTTTTCCGCATGTGTTTTTCCTCGTATGTATTTCCCGGATGCGGCAGAAGTGTCCCGTGAATAGTTGAGAATATAGAGCGGAAAAATCGAGTAAGAGGAACAAGCGTGCAAAGAAGAAATAAGCCTGAAGTATTGGCTCCCGCGGGCAATCTGCGAGGACTGAAAACCGCCGTCGATTACGGTGCGGACGCCGTCTACTGCGGAGGCAAGGCGTTCGGCATGCGCTCGGCGCCGAAAAACCTGAGCTTGGAGGATTTCGAAGAAGGCTCCCGGTACGCGCATGAGCGTGGCGCCCGCGTGTATGTGACCTGCAATGTGCTTCCACGCAACAATGAAGTCGAAGCGATGCGCGAATACATCGGCCAGCTCAAGGACACCGGCGTGGACGCACTGATCGTTTCCGACATTGGCGTGATGCTCATGGCCCGCGAAGTGGCGCCGAACCTGGAACTGCATGTGAGCACGCAGGCGGGAGTTACCAACTATCAGGCAGCGAACGCCTTCTACCAGTTGGGTGCACGCCGTGTGGTGCTCGCCCGCGAAATGGATCTGCAGGCCGTGCGAGACATTCGCGCACGCATCCCCGACGATCTTGACATCGAATGCTTCGTGCATGGAGCGATGTGCATGGCGTTCTCCGGTCGTTGTCTGTTCTCCAATTATCTGACCGGACGTGACGGCAATCATGGCGAATGCGCTCAACCGTGCCGCTGGAAGTATTCCATAGTCGAAGAAAAGCGCCCTGGCCAGTATTTTCCGATAGAACAGACCAAGGAAGGCGCATATCTGTTCAATTCGCAGGATATGAACATGCTTGCGCATATCGACGATCTGCTTGATTCGGGCGCTACCAGTCTGAAAATCGAAGGTCGTTCCAAGAGCGCCTACTATATTGCGGCGATGACGAACGCTTACAAGACCGCTGTTGACGCATACATGGTGCAACGCGGTTTTGAAGGCGAGGATGGCACTGTGCTGAAGCCGTTCCACGATCGTGTGATTCGTCCGTCCGATCCGGATTACGGCAAGCCGGAAACCACCGATTCGATTATGGAACATGCGGATGGCGCGTTCGCGGGAAAGCCGGATATTGCAGCCGTTCCCGTCGCTTCTGCCGGCGAACCGGATGATCTGAGCTACCATGCCCGCAGCACAAGGCGTAAGTCGAACACGGCTGCCGAAATCCTGCCGGAAGGCTGGTATCACGCCGGAGTGCGCCCCGCGGAGCATGTGTCGCTGCCTGACTGGCTGTTGGACGAGCCAGACAAAGTGGCGCACCGCGACTATTCCACCGGCTTCTACTATCCGGAGCACAAAGTGCAGCAAAGCACCGATCGTTCCGCGTATTTCCGCGCATGGCTGGTGGTCGGCGAAGTGCTTTCGTGGAGTCCTGAAGACGGTGGTCGCGTGACCATTATGAGCCGCAACAAGATCGAAGCCGGTCAAGAGGTTGAATTCGTGCTTCCGGGCGCGGCTCCGCTCGCCTATACCGTTCCGGCTGGTGGATTCCGCGACGCCGATGGGCATTGGGTCGAAGCCATCAACAATCCGGCGCATGTGTTCTCCATGCCATGCCCGCAGGAAGTGCCGGTGAACGCGGCCATCCGATCGCGCACCAAAAAGCCGACGCTCAAAGCGGAATAATTGCGAAAAACATCGTACAGGTGTAGAAAATCAGCAGAAATTAGTTGAAATAATCGTAGAACAATCAAGGAAAACAGAACAATATGACTGACAGGCAGTATGACGACGCGATTCTTGACAGCAACGCGATCGCCCCGACCGACGTGGACGGCAATCCGATTCCGGTGACCATTCCGATCATGCTTGCGCCGGGCGTCAAAGTCGTGTACACCACGCGACTTGGCGGCACCAGCGAAGGCAACTATGCGCACTGCAATCTCGGGGGTAAAACCGGCGATGATCCGAACCATGTGTTCGCCAATCGTGTGGCGCTCTCCAACGCCATCGATGCGAAACTGAGCTTGGTCAGCCAGGTGCATTCCGGCGTTGCCGTCGATGTGGACGAATTGTTCGTAATGAACCGTCCGTTCGGTTTCGACGTGTCCGGCAGCAAGGGCGAAACCGCGCAGCAGGTGGGCGAAGCTGCGGATGAGCCGGCAGTGGTCGAGGCCGACGGCCAGGTGACCGCGCAGAAGAATGTGGCGCTCGGCATGTTCGCGGCCGACTGCCTGCCGGTGCTCATGGCCGATGCGGAAGCCGGTGTGATCGGCGCCGCGCATTGCGGTCGCCGTGGCCTGCAGAACGGTGTGATCGGCGCCACCGTCGAAAAGATGGTGGCCAAGGGAGCCAAGCCGGAACGTATTGTCGCCACGCTCGGCCCGTGCATCTGCGGCGACTGCTACGAGGTTGGCGGAGACATCGCCGACGAATTCGACGCGCAGTTCCCTGGAACCTTCACACTGAGCCGCTTCGGCCAGCCGGGCATCGATATTGCGGCCGCCGCGCTGCAGGAGCTTGCCAAAGCCGGTGTTCCGGCTGATAACGTCGTTTCTTCCCGCGCCCGCGTCAACGCAGCCACTCAGTATCTTTCCGAAGACGAGGAATTGGCGGAAATCTGCCAGACCGATGGCGAAGGCGAACCGCAGCTTGCGGAACGTTTCAAGAAAATTCGCCGTAGTCTGTGCACGCTGGAAAATCCGCTCTGGTTCTCGCATCGCCGTGCCACCATCGCAGGCAAAGCGCACGAAGGCCGTATGCTTGCGCTGATCGTACGCGAATAGTTGGAGAGCGGCGCGCTGTTGCGGATTGCGTGCAGAACGTAAGGCAAAGCGCGTTGCAAACCGATTCGGGGGTTTACGGTGGGACGTATGAGTGAGAGAGAGCAGATGCAGGAACAGAAGATGCCGGTTGTGGCCGTGGTATTGGCGGCCGGTTTCGGCACGCGATTCGATGAGAACAATCCCAAGCAGTTGGTTTCGGTGGGGGATAAGCCAATCGTCTGCTGGAGCATCGAGGCGTTCGAGCGCAACGATCGCGTGAGCGACATCATCGTCGTGGTCAACGAGCGTGTCAGCAATATGGTGAACATGCTGATTGACGAAACCGGTTATACCAAGGTGCGTGCCGTGATTCCGGGTGGCTCCGAGCGTGTGGACAGCACCCGCGCCGCGCTTGACCTGCTCAAGCAGGCGGGCATTCCCGATGGCGCGAAAATCCTCATCCACGATTCCGTGCGACCGTTCGTTGAACAGCAATCCATCGACGGCTGCATCGACAGTCTCGACCAGTTCAACGCGGCGACCGTGGCGTACGCGTCCACCGACACGATTCTGCTGACCGAAGATCTTGGAGAGCGCAAGGTGGTGCGCTCCGTGCCCGATCGTACGAACGCATTCCGCGCGCAAACCCCGCAGGCCTTCCGTTTCGGCACTATCACCAAAGCCTACGAGCTCGCCACTGCCGACCCTGACTTCCACCCGACCGACGACACCCGCGTGGTGGTGGACTATCTGCCGAACGAGCCGGTCGCCATTGTCGCCGGATCCGAAACGAATCTCAAAATCACCACACAGGCCGACATGCCGATTGCCGAGAACATCGCGCGCAGCCTCGACCCGGAACACGCCAAACAAGAAGCGAAAGCGCGCATGCACGCGGTGTTCGCTGAAGCGTTCTCGCAAATGCATAAGCATTGATCGTAAACGAACTCACCTTTCGACCACGTACACTGGAACACATGCAGCAGATCAACATCGTCATCTCAGGTTTCACCCCGTACGACGGCATCGACGTGAATCCAGCCGTACTCGTTCCCGAGGCGCTCGCCGAATATTGGAATGATCCATCTCAATCCGTGGCGCTGTCTGACGATCTTCTGCAGGATGTTTCCATTAGCGTGACGACGGTGACGCTTCCGGTCAGTTTCGCCAATGCCTGGCCCATGTTGCTGAACGCCATCGAACAGGCGAATCCCGATATTGTCATCGCCACCGGTTTGAAGCGGTCCGCCCGCGGCGTGCTGCTGGAGCGATGCGCCACGAATCTGATGGATGCGGCCAAGCCTGACGCCGACAATGTGATTCCGCCGCGCCGTCCGATCAATCCAGAAGGTCCGGCAGCATATTGGACACGCTTGCCGTTGCGTTCGATTCTGCGCGATTTCGCCAAACATGAGATTCCCGCCGCGTTGAGTTCGGATGCGGGCACGTTCGTTTGCAATTCGCTGTTCTACCATCTGCTCGACTGGTCTGCCGCGCAGGAAAAGCGCATTCTGTCGGGTTTCGTAAGCCTGCCGATCGTCAACGAGCAGCCACATCCGCAACATGGACTGTCGATCGCGCAACAAATCGCCGCAGGTAACGATGTGATCCGCGAATCGGTGCGTTATTATCTGCAGCCATCCTCAAGTGAGATTCTGCTCGGCTGAACGGCGTCGGCGTTTCCTCGAACGATTTCTGTGCTCTCTGTGAGAATTATGCGACTGCCGTGTGCCGAACGTTTTTCCTGCGCTAAAGTTCAAGACGGATAGGCGCGGGCAAGATGCGCGGTGGAAGGGAATTCGTGAAAGGAATACCATGGTTGAGCAGTTCCCAATCGTGTTGAGGGGGTACGACAAGGAAAGGGTCGATGAAGCGTTCGCTTCGGCTCAGGAGACGGTGGACCGTCTGCGTGAGCAGGTCAAGGCCGACGATCAGACCATCCTTGAACTGCAGGCACAGCTGCAGGAAGAGAAAAACAAGAAAGCCAACCCGAATTCGTTCGCATCTCTGGGCGCCAACGCGCAGCAGATGCTCGCCAGCGCGGAACAGACCAGCGCCGAGCTGCTTGACCGTGCCAAGAAAGACGCTTCCGCGGCACGCGCCACGGTGCAGCTTCAGGCCGAAACCCTGCTGAACAACGCCAAGCTCGACGCCAAGCGTATTCTCGACGAGGCCAAGGCCAAGGCTGAAGCGGTGCTGTCGAAGGCCAATAATGATGCCGGCACGCTGAAGTCCAACGCCCAGCGCGAAGCGGACCAGCTGCGTGGCGAAGCACAGAAGGCCGTGGTGGCGCAACGTCAGACCGTTGATCTGGAATTGACCAACTCCCGTGAGGAGCACGACAAGCGTCTCGCATCGGAGCGCGCCACGCAGGAGCGTGAGCTCTCCGATATGCGTGCCGAAGCCACCGAGCAGATCGCGGCGCAGCGCAAGAACGCCAATGACGAGATCAACCGCATGAAAAGCGAGACCAACGACCAGATCGAATCCGCGTTGGCCGAAGCCAACAAGAAGCTGGCCGACGTGCGTGAGCAGGTGTCCAAGATGATGACGGACGCGCAGCGCCGTGCCTCGGAAATCACGGATACCGCCAAAGCCAAGGCACAGGAGATCACCGACGAGGCCGAAGTGCATCGCACCAAGACCATCAGCCAGGTCAATGCCGAGGTGGAGCAGATCCGCGCCGACATTTCCGCCCAGCAGGATGAGGCTACGAAGAAGGTCAACGAGCTGCTCGCCGACCTGAACGAACGCCGTGAAACCGCCAAGAAGCAGTCCGAAGAGCTGATTTCCGAAGCGCAGCATACGCGCGATGAGGCCGAGGCATACGCTTCCGACAGGCGTGAGGCAGCCGATAAGCAGGCTGCCAGCATTCTCAAGCAGGCCACCGAAGAGGCCGACGAGCAGATCAACGAGCGTCGTGAGGCGGCCAAGAGCGAGCTTGAAGGTGTGCAGCAGCGCATCGCCGACCTGCAGACCCGTGAGGCGCAGATCACGCAGCGTGTCAGTGAACTGCGTGCCATGTTTGCCAACGCGTTCTCCGGTTTCGGCGCGAACGGCCTGTCCGTGGTCAATTCCATCGACGGCGAACAGCATGAGTCCGCAGCTGAAGCTGAAACTCCGGCGGAATCGCACGACGAGAGCGGCGAAACTGTTGCGGGCGAACCGGAAGTGACCTTTGACGAGGATGTTGTCTCCGACGAACAGCAGAATAATGACGACTTTGAAGAACCGTCCGAAGACGAGCAGTCTGACCAGGGCGAGGAAGCACAGGAGGAACAGAACAATGACTGACATCACGCCGTTGAGCGCTGATGCATTGGCAACGCTGGTTGAGGATTTCGAAGCCAGCGACCACAACCGTATGGCCATGAACGCGGTCACCGCGGCGGGCGTCAACAAGGTGGCGCGCAACTATGACCGCGCCCGCCTGATGCAGCGCAGGTTTTCCACCATTGTCGACAATGGTACCGCCACCCATCAGGATCGTTCCGGCCGTTGCTGGCTGTTCAGCTCGCTGAACGTGGCCCGTTTCGTGGCCAAGAAGAACATGGGGCTGAAGGAATTCGAGTTCTCCCAGAACTATGCCATGTACTACGACAAGCTCGAGCGCGTCAACTACTTCCTGCAGGATGTGGCCGAACTGGTGAAGGCCGGCGAGCCGTCCGACTCCCGCCTGATCCAGCATCTGCTCGCCGACGTGATGGGCGACGGCGGTCAGTGGACCATGGCCATGAACGTATACAAGAAGTACGGTGCCGTTCCGAAGGATCTGTTCCCGGAAACCGAATCCTCCAAGAACACCGGCGAAATGAACGTGCAATTGCGTCGCCTGCTGCATACGGCCGTCGCGCACATGTATGCCGATCCGGCTTCGATCGAATCGGTGATCGCCGAAGCGACCGCCGCCGGCCACCGTATTCTGACGATTCACTTGGGCGAGCCGCCGAAGAGCTTCGACTGGGAGTGGACCGACAAGGACGGCGAGTTCCACCGCGATGGTGAGATCACGCCTGTGGAATTCTGGCAGAAGTACGTCGGTTCCGCCGATTTGGAAAGCTACGTGTGCCTGGTCGACGATCCTCGTCAGGAGCATGTGAAGGGCAAGAAGATCGGTATCGAGCACTTGGGTAATGTGGCCGGGGGAGACCCGACCGAATATCTGAACGTGCCGAACCAGTTCATGAAGGATTGCGTGCGTCAGATTCTCGAAGAGCAAGGCATTCCAGTATGGTTTGGTGCCGACTGCCACCCGATGATGGATCGTGAAAACGGCGCTTGGGCCACTGATCTGTTCGAATACGGCAAGGTGTATGGTGTCGACTTCGATCTGAACAAGGAAGATCGCGTGCGTTTCGCTGATTCCGCGATGAACCACGCTATGGCGTTCGTTGGCGTGGACGTTGCCGAAGACGGCACGACCACCCGTCGTTGGCGTGTGGAGAACTCTTGGGGCGACAAGATCGCAGACAAGGGCTACTTCACCATGAGCGATGATTGGTTCACCGAATACGTGTACGAGGTTGCCGTGCCGAAGGCGCTGCTCCCTGCCGAATATCAGGCCGCTCTTGACGAACCTGCCACCATGCTCCCCGCATGGGATCCGATGGGCGCTCTGGCCTAAGAGATGCACTAAGCGGCTTGAGGCTATCGCTTTTATTTTAGAAAACTGCACTTCCAACTTGATTTGTGAGTGCAGTTTTCTGCATTCTGAGTTGTGGCGTTTGCTGGAGAAGTCATAACCTCGTTCCTTAATAGAGAATTGAGGAATTATGAGACTGATAGGCCTGATTTGTTCAAGTCTGCTGACCTTGGGAATGACTTCTTCTCCGGTGACAGGCTTTTTCTTGTCTGAGCAGCAAACTCCGAACACCAGTGGAATGAGAGTCGTTGTGGAATGCCCTGCATGGCTTCAATGGTTCTGTGGAAAGAAATAAGAATGTGTCCATCTTCCGTTAAGCGGAAGTGAAATGCAGATGCTCCAAGAATGTTTTTTGCTGTTGATATGAAAGCTGCCTTTCATTTCTAGTATCTTTTTTTGATAGTAAGATAGGCCGGATCCATTGTTCACCACACCCGTTTTATCTTGTGATGGGGAGTCAGTCATTTCGATATAACAGTTTTGATCGTCAATAGAGATAATCATATAGTATCTGTCATCAGCCTTGGAGTGTTTGACAATATTCCCAAAAAGCTCGGTCAATAAATTTCGGATAAAGGGTGTTTCTGCTTCTGTCAGCGTAGACGAATCGGAATTTGAGAAGAATATTTGTCCATCGAAACCTAGAGCGTGCAATAGTTCTTGATGCTCCTTTATGAATTCTTCCAATTCTTCTGTTGCGGAAGAATTGGAAGAATGATGTACAAATGTGAATGCTTTGCTTTCGCTTTTCTCGACATATTCCAACGCTCGAATAGCCTCTCGGGTTTGAAATAGGGCTGCGGTGGCCATTTTTTGTACAGTGTCAAGATCGGTTTGTTGCATGGAATCTTTGCTCTCTGTTGCGAGGATGATTGCACTAAGATTATTTGCAATATGATCGTGCAGGTATCTCGCGATGGTTAGATTGTATTGGGTGAAGGCCTCATCGTGTGAATGCACTTCTTTTGCTTTCCATATTTTGAAGATGGTGCCGCAGCATACAAATAGTGCGATTAGAAGGGAAAAAGAGAGACATCCTCCCTTTCCCATGACTGAAAATGGGAACAAGAACCCGCTGATGCAGGTGCAAAGTATAGCGATGATTCCTAGTAGTAGACCTTTTTTTGCACTGAAGTAGCTGTTGACGAATGAGGCATATAGGAGCATAAGGAGTGATGACGAAGGTGTTGGAAAAGGGGCTAGCTGTTCAATTGATATGAGAACGCTTTCCAAGCGTGAGCCAATTTTAGGCCTTATGAAGAAAAGAAATATAAGAAATAATTCCAGTGAAAAAGATACAAAAATCGGTGGGGTTAATAAGTGTTTTCGTAGTAAAAGGCATTGCTCTACTACAATGAATGCTCCAAAGAGAAGAACAGTCGAAGAAATATACGGGTGCGAGTCGTTGTCGGCTGTATCGGCCTTTTCGTTGATGGGTTTCATTTCCATTTGAATCTGCTAGATTTCAGACGAGATGTTTTTCTTTGCAGTACTGTAGTGCGTCAAACCATGTCTTCTTATGAATTTTCTTTTTTATGTTCCTGTGGTGAGAGAATACGGTTTGCGCTGATACATTAAGTTTTTCCGCGATCTGTCTTGTTGTGAAAGACTGTAGACTGAGCGCTACTACTCTTTGCTCGATTTGAGTGAGAGGCTTGTACTCCTCGTTTTCTTGACGGGGTGGAGTACTTCTTAACTGCTGGGTTTTTGTATTATGAAGAGTCGAAATGATGAATTCGTAGCTTAACGTTGAAGATAATCTGCTTTTGTCTATTAGTGCAAGCATCCCTGCGTTTTGTGCGTCTTCTTGGTAGGAATCCGTATCATACGCGGTTATGCCAATGATTTTTGTACTTGGAGAACGGTGAAGTATCTCTTTTGCAACTTCTGTGCCTGAGATGCCGTTCAATGCCATGTCGATAAAAAGAAGGTTGCTTTTCCTGGTTTCATTGCAGCATTCTTGAAGGGCTTCTGTGGAAATTGTTGAACCCCATATGTCCCAAGACTTGTTTGCGTTGATCGTAATACGTCGAAGTGTGGAGATGATGTATTCCAGCGCACATTTATCGTTATCTATAACGCCAACTCGAATCATGGTCTCTTCCCTCAAAAACTACTTGTGAAAAGGGAAGATGCCTGAATTACATAGCAACGGCTTTTGGGCTTTGCCAAGAAAATCCTGATTAGCATACTTGCCCCCTAGCTGCTTTGAACGCAAGTATATCCATAGTGCCATTGCGAAAGCAAGTTCGTACAAGTCTCCAGCTTAAGCCGTTGTTATACAGAAAACTGTATATCAGATTGCGTGGTTTCTATGGCGTCAGGTAACTATGGAAGACACAAGGTAGCCGTGTTATACGGTTCTTGTTTTCAGACTGGGCGGTCGTGCCTTCCACATTGTAGTGGGATGCTTCCCGGCTGATACCGAGAGAAAGGTGGAGTGATGAAAAAGGTGCAAGTGAGGAAGCTTGTCGCATTATCGTTTGTTGCGTGTCTGCTGGTGCCTGGAGTGCAGGTCGCGCAAGCCGCTTGGGAGGGCGACTCTGGTGTTGCTTGGGTGCCTGTGGCTTATCAAAAAGCTTGGGCTTGGGCAAAGGTAAGTGGTGGTAATTCTGGGCGGGCGATTGCTCAAGTTGGAACAGCGTCCAGTGATACAGGCTGGTTTATGTCGGACAAGCGGCAGGCTGAAGCGACTGAGCGCATTGGATCTTCTCCCGTCATTCATGAGTTCTACGTAAAGTGAGATGTGGTTATGTTAAAAACAACTAAAAGGTTGGTCTGCTCTTTAATGACTTTGGTCACTGCACTTGGGGCGGTGCCTGTGCTGACCGCCCAAGCTTTGTCATATGAGAAAAACAGTGGAATGACCATCGTCACTGAAAGTCTTTGGGAGGCTTGGGCTTGGGCAAATGTCTGGGGGAATACTAGTGGTCGTGCCTATGCTCGGGTCGGGAGTCATGAGATGGATACCGGATGGTTCCAAAAAGACTGTCAGACAGCGCGTGTTGTTGGAAGCCGCACGCAGGTATACGAGTCATGGGCACAAGTGAAATGAGAGTAAGTCATGAAGAGAAATTGGATTTCGATTCGTAGAAGGACTATCTCGCTGATAGCTATAAGTGCATTATTGTTGTTGCAAGGATGTGCTTCGTCGACGGGGAACGGAGGGTCTTCCGCTTCATTTGAGGAAGAGAAAGCCAATGCGGAACGATATGAGCCATTGGTCGATAACTGGAAGATGCTGCTAAAAAACAGCGATCTGAGTGATTTTGAGCGAGATGTTCTGGAAAGAGCTGTTGAAAATGGAAAAATCACGCAGGACGACTATGAACAAGCCCAATCGAAATATTTGGAATGCATGGTTTCCGAAGGATATGACAAGCTAAAATTCAATAAACGTCCTGACGGTATATACCAATTGGCCGAGGATTCTGAAGTTGATTCCGGATATGGTGACGCGGTGGTGAAATGTTCCGAAGGAACCACGATGCGTATCGAGGCTCTGTATCGTGACCAGCAGGATAATCCTGAACGGTACAAAGACCATAGCATCATCGCTGTGCAGTGTTTGAGGGATAGTGGAATTGTCGATAGTTCCTATACTGCAGCGCAATTCACCAAGGCACTAAGGAAAACCAATGACGGAAGCGATTTTCAGAATTACTCCGAAGTATTCGGCTTTCCGGTGAATTCTGACGATAGTCAGACTATGTATTGCCTTTCTTTGGGAGGTCTTAATTTAGGCGGGGAATTTTAGTGGTTCTGACTAAGAGGCCTCTTACGAAGCAGCGAATGGTACATCGAAGGGCTTTTGATGGTGCAGCGAGCGCAACACGTAACAACCATGTTGCGCTCGCTGTGCTTGCATGCGTTTGTTGTCTAATTATCGGACTTGTGATTGGATATTTTACGATTCCTTCGCCGGTGCCTCAGGAATTAAGACCAGCTCAGTTGTCGACGTCGATGAGAGTAGCCCAAGAATCTTTTGATGATGAAAGGACCGTTAAGGCAGAGCCGAATGTGACGTATGGGCAAAAAATCACTTGGCGTGGTTCGGGGACGGTGACCGCAATCAATGTTGTTAGTGGTGGTGAAATTGCTTCGGGAAGTGCCCCCTTTCAAGTTGATGGCATACCGATTATCGCGCTGTACACTGCGGTGCCTCTGTATCGTGATCTTTCGATGGGGACACAGGGGCAAGATGTTTGTGCATTGAGGGATGAGTTATCTCGTATTGGATATTCAGTGCAGCCTAGTTCTGGCGATTGGAGCACATTTGACTGGTCGTTGCGCGAGGCGGTGAGAGATTTGCAGATATCAAATGGTCTTACAAACGATGCAGCTGATGGGGAAATTAACCTTGTCCGCATTGTCTGGATTCCCCAGACTGTGATAACGTTTGCGGACAGCGCACTGGTGTGGGGGCAAGATGCTCCGCAGGATATCGGATCTTCTGCTACGGTTCTATCCTCATTGTCCGTGAGTCTGCCGACGGATCTTGTGCGGGGAGCGCGTGTAGTGAGTGTTGGCGGTACGGAAACTACGTTGACTGATGACGGCGTGGTTTCCGATCCGGTATTTCTTTCCTCAGTGCAACAGTCGCAGATTTTTTTGCAGTGGCTTGTTGCTGATGAGAGTCAGCGCAAGGGTATAGACGTGACGATTCGGCTGCGCGAGCCGGTGGAAGCGCTGAAGGTACCTGCTGGATCGGTGTTCTCTCTTCGGGATGATCATACTGGTTGCGTGCAGAGTGAAGGAAAATCGGAAGCGGTCATCCTGTACGGTTCGCTGAATGGGTACGCCATGGTGGTGCCGCAGCGCAACGATTTGCATTCGGTGGATGTGGGTTCCGCGATTAAGGGTCGTAACTGTCCTGCCTATAGCGGTGATGCTGAAGATATGTGATGAGCTGGATGTTCAGGCATTGTCAATGCTGGGGTTCGCATGACTATGCGGTTGCGGTTGTTTTAGCTGAAAGGTGTTGAGTGGATGAACGTCTTCAGTGTTTTAAGTGAGATTTGGCGAGACATATTGTCGGGCGTGAGCAGGGCTGCGTCTTTCGCGATGTGCGTTTTTTCTGTGGTTGCGTGCTGCGCAGGTGTGGACGCTATGCAAATTATTGCTCTCGAACGTCAGGTGAATGATTTCCGTGCGGCCAAAGGCGACGTGTCCCTTGTTAAACTCGACCATGGCGTCAATGGGCAGGCTTGCGCGGATCTGTCGCAATCGCAGCAGATTCAAGCGTCGGGCGCGCTCAGACAGGCTGAAGATACGGTGCTAAAAGTGTTGCCAAACAATGCGATTACCACATATGAGGTGACGGATGGAATGCTTAATGTCGTCGATGATACGCAATCGGATCATATAGGAGTATGGGTGCCGACGGCTCTTGCTAGCAAGCTTGGGGTTGCGCGAGGATCTGTGCTGGATACTCGTCATGGGGAATTGCGCATTGCGGGTGTCTACAATTGGAACGAGGATGGGCGTGATACGCGCCTTGGGTATGCGGTGCTCATACCTGTAGCGGCAACCGGTGTATTTGATGAATGCTGGGCAAGCAGTTGGCCTAGTGCTGAAATTTCTGCGCAGATGCGGCAGAGTGTGTACGCCGCGCGCAATCCGACACAAGCTCAGGTGGGCTCCCTGAACTACACCGTCGGAAGTTCATTAGACGCTTATGGGTTGTTTTCAACGAGATTAACTCGTTTCGGTATGCCTTTCGCCGGGGTTGTGGTGTTTGTGCTTTCTTTTATGTATTGTCGGCGGAGACGATTGGAATTTGCTGGCGATATGCACGTTGGTGTTTCCAAGTCGACCCTTGTGGTGCAGATGATTGGGGAATATATGCTGCCTGGATTGACAGGGCTGATTTGTGCATACGGTGGTTTGTTTCTTCTACTGATAATCGTTCGCTCAGGATTTCAAGGCATATCCATACGTGATGCTTACGCTATTTTTGAGTGTGAGCTGTTGGGGAGCTTATGGGTCATTGCATTGCTTGATCTCGGTGTGCTCGTTAGCGTGTGTTTTGTGAGGGAACGCGATCTGTTTAAGCTGTTCAAGGCTCGTTAAGAGGTGCAACCGTGCCGACTGCATGGGACTTCGCAAAAAGTCCAGCATGCAGTCGGCATTCGTGTTATTCCACTTTTATCCGTTAAGGTAACTTCGGTGATTATCATCCAAGCACAGTATGCATGAAGCAGGTATGCAGGCATAAGGAGGAGCAGAAGAGATGTCAGGTCTTCGCGGTCCAGATAGTTCGAGGGATGCACAATTGTTGGATGACGCTGTGTTTCCGGAGACCGTGGATGTCAATATTCGACAGTTGGACCCGATTCCCGCCCCTCGATATTTTCTGAAGGAAATCCCGCTTACCGACGAGATGAGCGATCTGGTGTTGAAGTCCCGTCAAGAAATCCGCGATGTGCTGAATGGCAAAGACGACCGTCTGCTTGCCATCGTCGGCCCCTGCTCGATTCATGATCCGAAAGCCGCGCACGAATACGCCGAAAAACTCGCGGCCGTCAAAAAAGAGCTGGAAGACCGGATGGTCATCGTGATGCGCGTGTATTTCGAAAAGCCGCGCACCACCATCGGTTGGAAGGGTCTGATCAACGATCCTGATCTCGACGGCCAGTTCAACATTCGCAAGGGCATGTGGCTCGCACGCAAGGTGCTGGCCGATGTGCTGGGTCTTGGACTCCCGGCAGCCACGGAATGGCTTGACCCGATCACCCCGCAGTACATCTGCGACCTGATCAGCTGGGGTGCGATCGGCGCTCGCAACACCGAAAGCCAAGTGCATCGCGAGCTCGCGTCGGGCATGTCGATGCCGATTGGGTTCAAGAACGCCACCGACGGTTCGGTCAAGCCGGCAGCGGACTCCTGCTTCGCGGCCGCCTTCGAGCATCATTTCCTGTCCATCAATCTTGACGGACGCGTGATTTCCGCCGAAACCAAGGGCAATCCCGATTGCCACCTGGTGTTGCGCGGTTCTTCGCACGGTCCGAACTACGACACCGAATCCGTGGCGAAAGCGTTGGCCGATCTGAAGGTTTCCAAGGCTTCCGGACCGAGCGAACACGGCATCGTCATCGACGCGGCGCACGGCAACTGCGGCAAGAACGAAGTGCGCGAAGCTGAAGTGGTCGAAAACATCGCATCCCGCATCGCAATAGGCGAACAGGGCATCAGCGGCATTATGATGGAAAGCTTCCTGAAAGCCGGCAATCAGAAGCCCGCTCCGCTCGACCAGCTGGAATACGGCAAGTCCATCACCGACGCCTGCGTGCCGTGGGAACGTACCGAACAGCTGCTGCACACGCTTGCCGAAGCGGTTGAAAGCCGCCGCAAACTTGCCGAATAATCGCAAATAAGCGTAAATAATCGTCAATAGAAAAACCGTGCAAAAACCGCGTAATCTGCGTGATCGCACGGTTTTTGCATTGTGATTGCTATTCTTGGGAAAGATAGTGATTTGGAAAGATAGTGATTTCCAAGGAGAGCAGTGAGATGCAGCAGCAGCTGAACACGCCTGAAGAGCTTCGTGCCATCCGTCAGGCCATGGATGAAGGTAAGAATCCGCTGGTGGTTACGGATGTGCCGCGATGGGAAGATCAGGTTGGCATCAGCCGCATCGTGAACCGCCGAGTGCTTGAATTTGAGGTGCTTCCCACACCGGCGCAGGTGTTGGGTGATCTGCCGCTCAGCGATCAGGCGCAGGAAATCGTCGCCTATTCTCGAGATGAGATTCGCGCCTGCCTATATGGTCAGGATGATCGATTGCTGGTGATTGTAGGCCCATGTTCCGTGCATGATCCTGCTGCAGCGCTCGATTATGCCCGTCGTTTGGCCGCGTTGAAAGACGAGTTGGGCGGCGAATTGCTGATTGTGATGCGCGTGTATTTCGAAAAGCCGCGTACCACAGTCGGCTGGAAAGGTCTGATTAACGATCCCGATATCGATGGCAGCTGCAATATCAAGAAGGGTTTGCTATTGGCCCGCCGTACACTGCTTGGCGTATTGGACGCCGGTTTGGCTGCGGCCACGGAATTCCTGGAACCAACCAGCCCGCAGTACATTTCCGACGCGGTCAGCTGGGGTGCGGTCGGCGCTCGCAACACCGAAAGCCAAGTGCACCGTCAGCTCGCTTCGGGCATGTCGATGCCGATCGGCTTCAAAAACGCCACCGATGGTTCCATCAAAGCGTCGACCGATTCATGTTTTGCTTCGGCACAACAGCACACGTTCTTCGGCGTCGATCACATGGGCCGCGCGGCCGTGGTCAAAACGCTCGGCAACCCCGACTGCCATGTGGTGTTGCGCGGTTCGAGCAGCGGTCCGAACTATGACGCCGAATCCGTGGCGAACGCCATGAAGCTGATTCGTGAGAAAATGCCGGCAGAATCCGCGGCCGCGCACGGCCTGATCGTGGACTGTTCGCATGGAAATTCCGGCAAAGACGAGCATCGTCAGGCCGAAGTGGTGCGCAATATCGCAAGTCGCATCGCCGACGGTGAAGAGGGCATCACCGGCATTATGATGGAAAGCTTCATCGAGGGTGGCAGCCAAAAACCGGCACCGCTTGCCGAACTGACGTACGGTCAATCCATCACCGACAAATGCTTAAGCTGGCAGACCACGGAACAGCTGCTGCGCGAACTCGCGCAAGCCGTGGGCAAGCGCCGCTGGAAGTGAGCGAAGCGAAAAGAAGCGAAACCGAGCGAAAAGCGTGAAGCAATCGAAAGGAACGAACGCATGAGCACAATCGCCATCATCGGCGCCATGGACGAGGAAGTTGCCAATATCGCATCCGCATTGAGCGACATTACCGTAACGGAGGAAGCCGGCGTCAGCGTGACGCGCGGTACCATCGAAACCAACAAGGGCACGCGTGTCAACGTTGCTGCAACGGTTGGCGGCATGGGCACCGTCAATATCGCCGCCACCACGCAGCATCTCATCGACGCGGACCAGCCTGACGCCGTGATTTTCTCCGGCATCGCAGGCAATCTCAACACGCATCTGCACATCAACGACGTGGTGCTTGGCGGCACGCTGCGCTACCTCGACACCGACATGCGTCTCGTCGGCCAGTGGAAGCCAGGAACTGCGGACCAGCCGGTGGAGGAATTCCACTCCGACGACCGCCTGATCGAAGTTGCCGATAAGGTGCTGACCGATCTGAACGTGCATCACATTACCGGCATCATCGCCACCGGCAACTATTTCGTGGACGGTCCGAAGAAAGTGGAGCAGGTGATTCGCGAAACCGGCGCGGACGCGGTCGAAATGGAAGGCGCCGCGGTGGCACATATCGCGGCACGCAACGACCTGCCCGTGCTAGTCATTCGCGCGTTGAGCGACAATGCCGACACGGATTACGTGGAATTCAAGGAATTCGACATTTCAGAATATGCCGATACTGCGGCGAAAATCGCAGTGAATATCGTCAAGCGCATGTAAGCGCAGAACGGCCCGTCCAGCGCATCGATTGCTGGACGGGCCATCTCATATTTCGGTATGGCGAATCTCATGAAAGTGAACTGCAGGGAAACTTCCGATGGCGTGAGGGAATCGCGCACGGAATCACTTCCGGGAACCGCTACTGTTGAAGAAGAATGACGGATTATCGGAAGGTTAACGTATGACGCTGGAGCACGTGGCGATGGCGATTGCGATGGCGATGGCGATTGTGGTTGTGGTTGTCGCAGTGGTCGCCTTTCTGCTGGGGCGTGTCCGGGGCGTGCTGCTCGGGGAGGATGAGATCGACCCGAACGATCCAAGCCTGTTCGACGCGCAGAAGAACATGTCGCTGTTCGGTCCGCGCGTGCCTGTGCAGTCCACGGAACGCCAGCTTATTGCCGTTATGCCGGAGGCGTTGATCGTCGTCGATTCGCTGGCGTCGGTCAAATATGTGTCCCCGGGCGCGCAACGTTTCGGCATTGTTGAAGACCATGCGATGACGCTCGCCGAAATCCGAGATATTCTGCGATTGGTGTCGACCGACAGCGTGGTGCGTGAGCGTGAATTGTCGATTCCGTTGGATCGCGCCGCTCGCGCCGCCGCAAAGAACACTGACGGCAAGGGCATTGAGGCAGGCAAGTTCCGCCCTTCCGACACGCTGTATCTGCATGTGCGCGTCGGCCAGATTTCCGATGATCTGTTTGCGATTTTCATTTCCGACATGAGCGAGCAGCGTCGTTTCGAAATCATGCGTCGTGATTTCGTGACCAATGTTTCGCATGAATTGAAAACTCCGGCAGGTGCGATTTCTCTGCTTGCCGAAACGATTGGCGATGCTGCAGACGATCCCGATATGGTGAAGTATTTCGCTGGTCGCGTGTCCAAGGAATCCGAACGATTGACGGAATTGGTGCATCGTCTGATCGACTTGCAGAAGGCGCAAAGCGCGGCTGCGGTGCTGAATGCGGAACGGCTTTCCGTGCTTGCTTTGGCACGCGAGGCGATTGTCGAAAACCAAGTGAATGCTGAATCGAAGCATATCAGCATGGTGCTTTCGCTGAATGGCAAGCAGAAGCTGGTGCACGTCGAAGGTGCCGAAAACGCTGTTGACCGGGATGACGTGTTCATCAACGCCGACCATGAAACCATCAAAACCGCGGTGAAGAACTTGGTGGAGAACGCCATCAACTATTCTCCGGAACACACCACCGTTGCGGTAGGTGTCGGCAGTGGCGATGGCAAGGTCTCGATTCGTGTCGTCGACCAGGGCATCGGCATTCCGGAATCCTCGTTGGATCGTATTTTCGAGCGATTCTACCGTGTCGATCCCGCGCGCTCCCGCGAAACAGGGGGTACAGGATTGGGCTTGGCCATCACCAAGCATTGCGTGCAGGATTGCGGAGGCACTATCGCCGTGTGGTCGCGTGAAGGGGAGGGGTCGACCTTCACCATCACCTTGCCCCAGGCGAAATCGGAGCAAGACGAGGAATCTGCGAAATCTGAAACCGCGGAAGTTAGTGAATCAGCGCAGCTTCCAATCGAATAATTCAAGCAAAACGAATAATTCAAGCAAATAACCAAATCAATCAACGTTCCAATCAACAAGAGCACACAGAGGAGAAGCACCAATGACGCGCATTCTGATCGTCGAGGACGAGGAATCGTATCGAGAGCCGCTGGTCTACCAGCTCACCCGCGAAGGCTACGACGTGTCCGCCGCTGCCACCGGTGAGGAAGGATTGGAACTGTTCACCAAAGGAGGCATCGATCTGGTGCTGCTCGATCTGATGCTGCCCGGGCTTGACGGCACTGCGCTATGCCGCAGAATTCGTGAGCAAAGCCGTGTGCCGATCATCATGCTCACTGCGAAAAGCGCGGAAATCGACAAGGTGGTCGGTTTGGAAATCGGCGCGGACGACTACATCACCAAGCCGTACTCGTTCCGCGAGCTGCTGGCGCGGGTGCGTGCGGTGCTGCGACGCAACCAGATGGTGGCCGACGCGACGGAATCCTCCGATGACGATATTCCGCTGATCTGCGGCGACATTTCCATGAAGATCGGCCAGCATGAGGTGATGGTGCGCGGAGAGAACGTGTTCTTCCCGCTGAAGGAATTCGAGCTTCTCGAATATCTCATGCAGAACAAGGGCCGTGTGATGACTCGCCACCAGCTGATCGACCGTATCTGGGGGTCCGATTACGTTGGCGACACCAAAACGTTGGATGTGCACGTCAAGCGTGTTCGCTCCAAAATCGAGGAGGATCCGGCGCATCCGAAATATCTGACCACCGTGCGCGGTTTGGGATACAAAATCGACGTTCCTGCGGAATAACATTCGAACGTCAAGCAAGTGCCAATCAAACAACAATCGAATGTGGCATTGTGCCAATCGAATGACGATCGAACATAAGTGAATATGCCGTTATCTGCAATCGGTGAATGGAAATGACGAAAACGTCCGAAGTGTCGTAGAGTGTTCATCTTCCGTTCACCGATTTTGGTTTTGCAGGACCAAAACCACCAATAGGCTTGACATTGTCATGAAGAACGATGGCGACAACAGAATATGAAATGTCAGAAACATACGCCATCAGAATGTTGACAGAGGGAAAAGAATAATGCGTAGTTCCATTCTCGTACGCTCCATTGCAGCTGTGTCCGGCATTGTGATGCTGGCTTCCGTCGCGGCTTGCGGCGACAACACTGCTTCCAACACTGATTCTTCGGCTAGCCCCGACACCAAGACCACCGAAACCGTGTCCGGCAACTTCTCCGGCGCTGGCGCTTCCTCCCAGCAGGCTGCTGTGGAAGCTTGGATCGCCGGCTTCCAGGGCACCAACCCGGATGCCAAGGTCGCTTACAACCCGTCTGGTTCCGGCGCTGGTGTTTCCACCTTCCTGACCGGCGCCACCGCATGGGCCGGCTCCGATGCCGCCCTGTCCAATGACGAGGTCGAGCAGTCCAAGAGCGTGTGCGCTTCCGGCAACGCCTTCGACATCCCGGTCTACGTCTCCCCGATCGCAGTGGTCTTCAACCTCAACGGTATCTCCGGCAAGGGCAAGACCCTGAACATGGACGCCGACACCATCGCCAAGATCTTCGACGGCAAGATCACCAAGTGGAACGATGACGCCATCAAGCAGCAGAACCCGAAGGTTGACCTGCCTGATCTCGACATCACCGTGGTGCACCGCTCCGACAAGTCCGGCACCACCAAGAACTTCCTGAGCTACGTCAAGGATGCCGCTGGCGACGCTTGGGGCTATGAGCTCGGCGAGAACTGGCCGAACGAGGTTGGCCAAGGCGCCAAGGGCACCTCCGGCGTGATCTCCACCGTGCAGCAGGCTGACGGCACCATCGGCTACGCCGATGCCTCCCAGGCTGGCGAGCTCGGCACCGTTGCAGTGAAGGTCGGCGACAATTACGTGCCGTTCTCCGCTGAGGCCGCCGCCAAGGTTGTGGATGCCTCCCCGCTCGACGAATCCGCCACTGGCGACAACCGTGTGGTCGTCAAGCTCGATCACAACACCACCGAGGCCGGTGCCTACCCGATTGTGCTTGTCTCCTACGACATCGCCTGCCCGGCATACAAGGATGCCAACACCGCCAAGTTCGTCAAGTCCTGGCTCACCTACGTGGTCAGCGACGAAGGCCAGCAGACCGCTGCCTCCGCAGCAGGTTCCGCTCCGCTGTCCGACACCATGCGCCAGAAGGTCCTCAAGTCCATCGACGCCATCGAAACCAAGTGAGCTTTGGTACAGTAAGCGATAAGCTCTCGGTGAACGGCAACTGACCGTCTGTTTCAGGCCGCAGCCGCAACATGAAAGCGGGTGCGGCCTGAAACGGTACTTGTAGGTGAAACGGAAAACGTAACCATCGAACGTCATCATGGCGCAAGTCATCGCAAGTCATCGAACGTCATCGTAGACCTGTTCAAGTAATCGCAAGTTAAGGAGAACCCGTGAGTTCGCAAAGCAAAACGGCACAGCAGCCGGTGAGCGGCAAAAACGCGGACAAGGTGTTCAAGGGCGTGGCCTACGCCTGCGGCATCCTGATCCTCGTGGTGCTCGCCGCCGTCGCGCTGTTCCTGCTGTTCCGCGCATGGCCGTTGATCGGCGGCGATCAGCAGGCCAATAGCGAAACCATCAGCAACTTCACCGGCGGCAAGGCCTCCAGCTTCTGGGGCTACGTCGGACCGCTGCTGTTCGGCACCGTGCTGATCTCCGCGCTGGCACTGTTGATTTCCTTCTTCGTGTCGGTCGGCATCGCACTGTTCATCTCGCACTATGCGCCGAAGAAGCTCGCCACCGCCTTGAGCTATGTGGTCGATCTGCTTGCCGCAATCCCGTCTGTTATCTACGGTCTGTGGGGCGGCTTGGTGCTGGTGCCTGCCATCTACCCGTTCTGGAATTGGGTGGCCAAGTATCTTGGCTGGATTCCGCTGTTCGCAGGTCCTGCCGCCAATCCTTCCCGTACCGTCGCCACTGTGGCCGTGGTGCTCGCAGTCATGATTCTGCCGATCATCACCTCCATGTCCCGTGATATCTTCCTGCAGACCCCGCGCCTTCAGGAAGAGGCAGCGCTCGCCTTGGGTGCCACTCGTTGGGAAATGGTCAAGCTTGCGGTGCTGCCATTCGGCAAGTCCGGTGTGGTGTCTGCTTCGATGTTGGGCTTGGGTCGTGCCCTTGGCGAAACCATGGCCGTGCTCATGATCCTGTCTCCGGGCCTCAACTACTCCATCAAGCTGCTGCAGGCCTCGCAGAATCAAACGATTGCAGCCAACATCGCCGCGCAGTATCCGGAAGCCAACGATCTCGGCGTGTCCGTGCTGATCGGCACCGGCCTGGTGCTGTTCCTCATTACTTTCGTGGTGAATTTCATCGCCCGTAAGCTTACCGAGAAAGCGAGTGCGTGATGACCGCAGTGAATAACAACGCTTCTCCGATGGACGGTGCCCCCGTCATCGATTTTGACAAGTTCAAGCCGACGCGTTCCTTTACCGCTGCACGTAAGCGCAAGGACCTCGCGATGCGCGTGCTGATCGCGCTTGCATTCATTGTGGCGCTGATTCCGCTGTTCTCGGTGCTGCTCACCACCATCGTCAACGGTGTCAAAAGGCTGAACCTCAACTTCCTGAGCTATAACATGACCGGCGTGGTCGGTGGCAATCCGACGCCGTCCGGTGGTTACGGCGGTATTCAGCACGCCATCATCGGTACGCTGGAAATTACGTTCGGCGCTATGGTCATTTCCATTCCGATCGGTCTGATGTGCGCCGTGTACTTGGTGGAATATTCCAACCGCGGCAAGCTGGCTCGCGTCATCACCCTGCTGGTCGACGTGATGAGCGGTATCCCATCCATCGTTGCCGGTTTGTTCGCATTCTCGATGTTCACGATTCTGATTGGACCTGGCACCATCAACGGTTTCGAAGGTTCCGTGGCACTGTCGCTGCTGATGCTGCCGACCGTGGTCAAGTCTTCTGAAGAAATGTTGAAGATCGTGCCTCACGATTTGCGTGAAGCGTCGTATGCTTTGGGTGTTACCAAGCAGCGCACAATTACGAAGATCGTGTTGCGTACCGCTTTGCCGGGCATTGTTTCCGGTGCGATTCTCGCCGTCGCCCGTGTGATTGGTGAAACCGCTCCGTTGCTGATGACCGCAGGCTACATCGCCTCTACGAACGTCAACCTCTTCTCCGGCCAGATGACCACCCTTCCGGTATACGTCTACCAGGAGTATTCCAAGCTCAATGCGAACTGCCCGGCTTCCGCCGACGCTTCCTGCGTGACCACCATCCCGATGGAACGCGCATGGGCCGCAGCTCTCGTGCTGATCCTCATCGTGCTTATCCTCAACCTTATCGGTCGACTCGTGGCGAAGATCTTCGCTGTCAAGTCGGAACGATGAGCGGTAGTCTTACATACAGAAACAACATATAAGGAACCAAAATGGGACAACGTATTGATGTCAATCATCTGAACATCTACTACGGCGACTTCCTGGCCGTTGAAGATGTGAACATCAACATCGAAGCCAACAAGGTCACCGCTTTCATCGGACCTTCCGGCTGTGGCAAGTCCACGGTGCTGCGCACGCTCGACCGCATGCACGAGATCATTCCGGGCGCTCACTGCGAAGGCGAGGTGCTGCTGGAAGGCAAGAACCTGTACGACAAAGACATCGACCCGGTTGCCGTGCGTCGCGATGTCGGCATGGTGTTCCAGCGTGCGAACCCGTTCCCGACCATGTCTATCCGCGAGAACGTGCTCGCTGGTGTGAAGCTTAACAACCGCAAGATTTCGAAGTCCGATGCGGACGATCTGGTTGAGTGGGCTTTGCGTGGTGCCAACCTGTGGAACGAGGTCAAGGATCGTCTTGACAATCCAGGCATTGGCCTTTCCGGCGGTCAGCAGCAGCGTCTGTGCATCGCCCGCGCCGTGGCCGTACACCCGCAGGTGTTGCTGATGGACGAGCCGTGCTCCGCTCTTGACCCGATTTCGACGCTGGCTGTCGAGGATCTGATCAACGAGCTGAAGAACGACTACACCATCGTGATTGTGACGCATAACATGCAGCAGGCCGCCCGTATCGCCGACTACACGGCCTTCTTCAACCTGAAGGCCGTCGGTCAGCCGGGTCACCTCGAGTACTTCACCGACACGACCACCATGTTCAACAACCCCCAGAACGAAGAAGCCGAGCGCTACGTATCGGGACGCTTTGGCTGATCGGCAAAGCCGATCTGCCAAAGCGTAGCGTCGGTCCAGGGCGACGCCGTTAAGCAAACAGTCCAGTGGACTGTTTGTAGGCGGCGCCGAGATGCGACAGTATCGAGGCAGGAAATATTGCCTTGCCTTGGCAAGGCTCCTTTTCCTGCGAGCTTGCACGCGGCTGATCGGCAAATCATCTCTTACTCCCGCTTACGGGGGATTGTCGCACGAATGTGCGGTCGAAAGTGGTTGCTTCGCTAACCATTTCGATCTCATTCGTGGCGGCCGTTCCCCTGAGCGGGAGTTTTTTGTATGTGATGTCTGATCGCGACACGCTCTATTGATAATGATTCTCAATTAGGTTATGATGGCGTTATATCACGTTAGAGAGGATCTATCATGCACCGTATTACGAGAATTGCGATTGCCGCACTTGCTTCTGTAGGAATGCTTGCGTCGGTTGCTGCGTGTGGAAGCGGCCAATCAACATCCGAAAAAAACGGAACCATCGAAGTGGTCGCTTCCGTGAATCAGTGGGGTACCGTGGCGAAAACCCTGGGCGGCGACAACGTCAACGTAACCAGCATCATCAATTCCACCAATGTGGATGCGCATGATTACGAGCCGACAACGTCGGATATCGCCAAACTGCAGAAAGCGCAAGTCATCATCGTCAATGGAGCCGGCTACGACGCATGGGCGGTCAAAGCGGCGCAAACCGCCAACGCAACCATCGTCAACGCCGCTGAAGTCGGCGGGGTGAACGACGGTGAGAATCCGCATGTCTGGTTCTCCGCCGAGGTGCGCAAGGCAGTGGCACAGGCGATCACCAAAGCGTACGAACAGGTCGACGCCGCGAAAAAGAACGATTTCGACAAGATGAACGACCAATGGACGGCTGAAGAAAACAACGTCGAAAGCAAAATCGCCGAAGTGAAACAGAAAACGGATGGATTGGCATACGCCGCAACGGAATCCGTGGCAAGCTATCTGGCGGAAGACATGGGGCTGACCGACGCAACGCCAAGCGGGTACGCGCGAGCCACCGCGAACGAAAGCGAGCCGACGCCAACGGATATCAAGCAGTTCACCGATGCGTTGAAGGCGGGCGAAATCAAACTGTTGGTGGTCAACACGCAAGAGGAAAGCGAACTGACAGGCAAAATCACGGACGCTGCGAAATCCGTGGAAGTGCCCATGGTCGAACTGACCGAGCAAATGCCGGAACAATATGATTCCCTGACGGCGTGGATGGAAGGTCTTGTTGACGCCTTTTCGCAAGCCATTGCGTAAGTCAGTTACATAACAAGTAATACGAAAGCAAGCAAAACGGGATAACAAGAGGGGCGACTCCGCAGTGAAAGCGGAATCGCCCCTAGTATTTTCACATCAGTCGTTTTCATGGATACCGATGTGAACCGACATTCGGAATTACAGGATTGCGGTGATGATGAAGTCCAGAATGAACAGCAGCGACACAACCCAGATCACCGGATGCACTTCCTTGGCCTTGCCCTTGCAGGTCTTGATCAGGCAGTAGGTGATGAAGCCGCCGGCGATGCCGTAGGAGATGGAGTAGCTGAACGCCATGAATACGGAGGCGAAGAACGCCGGTACGGCCTCGGAGATATCGCCCCAGTCGATTTCCTTCAGCGAGGACGCCATCATGCAGCCCACCACCACGAGCACGCCTGCGGTTGCGGCGGACGGAATGGCGGAGATGACCGGGGAGAGGAAGGCGGACAGGGCGAAGCAGATGGCCACGACCACGGAGGTCAAGCCGGTGCGGCCGCCAGCGGCGATACCTGCGGAGGATTCCACATACGTGGTGGTGTTGGAGGTGCCGCAGATGGCGCCGATGGAGGTTGCGATCGAATCGGCGAACAGGGCCTTGTCCATCTTGGAGGAGAAGCCGGAACCGTTTTCGAGGGCTTGCTCGTCTTCCGCGGAGAAGATGCCGGTGCGGCGGCCGGTGCCGATGAACGTGCCGATGGTGTCGAAGGTGTCGGACATGGAGAACGCGAAGATCGTCAGCAGGATGATCGGCAGCTTCGACATGTCGGAGAACAGCGATGGGAAGCCTTCGGCGCTGAAGATAGCGCCAAAGGTCTGCGGCAGCTGGGCGAAAGTGTCGCCGATGGAGAGGGAGTTGGCCATGGTGGTCTGACCCATTGGAATGCCGGCGACGGCGGTGACCGCGATGGCGATCAGCATGCCGCCGCGCACCTTGAGCACGGTGAGGATGATGGCGAGGAACAGGCCGATGATGAACAGCCAGATGGTCGGATTGTTCATGACGGCCAGACCTGGGGTGGCCTGCACGGTATCGCCGTTCTTGGCGTCGGCCTTGGTGGTGAAGGTGAAGAAGCCGACGTTCAGAAAGCCGACGTAGGCCACGAACAGGCCGATGCCGCCGCCGATGGCGTTCTGCAGCACTTCCGGAATGGCTTGGATGATGATCTTACGAATCTTGGTGACGGTGATCAGAATGTTGATCAGGCCGCACAGGAACACCATGCACAGGGTCTGCTGCCAGGTGAAGCCGAGGCCGAAGCAAACGGTGTAGGTGAAGAACGCGTTGAGGCCCATGCCGGCGGCCTGAGCGTACGGAACGTTGGCGAACAGGCCCATGACAAGCGTGCCCGCGATGGCTGCGATGATGGTTGCGAGGAACACGCCGCCCCACGGCATGCCCGTTTGCGACAGGATCTGTGGGTTGACGATGATGATGTACGACATTGCGAAGAACGTGGTCAGACCGGCCATGACCTCAGTGGACACGGTGGTGCCGTTCTCCTTAAGATGGAAGAACTTTTCCATATCTCTCTATCTCTATCTCTCTTGGGTTGGTAGGAACGTTCCGACTGTTGCGCGGCGCGTCCCGGCGAGAATTGCGACTCGCCTTATGGAATCGTGGGATTCCGAACAAAGACTAACCGTAACACTTAAGCAAGTCATGAAGATTTCGTGAAGCGCGACACGCCCGGATCTTCGCAAGTCCAAGCATGGTCGTAGGTTATTCACCTGTAAACCACAGACCGTTGGTTGGAGTGCGCAAGCGCTCATGAAGTTTGGTTCGCCAAGCCAGCGCAGGTTGAAGAACATACGCCCACCAAGGGCTTTCCGCTTAGCGGTCGAATGTTGCTCTGCCTGCGTGCAGGGCTTTTTTTATTGCCCTGCGAGGTGTTCCGAATCTCACAGTCAACGGTTGACTAAGGAAGGAACGCCATGAAGAGGCCCGAAAAGGAAGCGGTGGTCGCTCAGCTTACGGACAAGTTCCGTAACGCCGACGCTATCTACCTGACCGAGTACCGCGGGCTTACCGTTCCGCAGATCTCTGAACTGCGCGAAAAGCTAGGCCGCGATACTTCCTACACTGTGGCTAAGAACACGCTGATTCGCATCGCAGCCAAGGAAGCTGGCGTCGAAGGTCTCGATGAGATCCTCGCTGGTCCGACCGCTGTGACCTTCGTGAAGGGTGACTTCATCGAAGCTGCGAAGACCCTGCGTGACTTCGCCAAGACCAACAAGGCACTGATCATCAAGGGCGGCTTCGCTGATGGCACCGTCTACGATGCTGAAGGCGCCAAGAAGCTGGCAGACCTCAAGTCTCGCCCGCAGCTGCTCGCCGAGTTCGCCGGCGACATCAAGGCTACGATGTCCAAGGCCGCGTACCTGTTCAACGCTCTGCCGACCAAGGCCGTGCGTACGATCGATGCGCTGCGCGAGAAGCAGGAAAAGGCTGCCTGATTTCGTTGCGGCTCGCCGCATGAATGAAGCAACCACAAAAAAGAAAAACAATTGTTTTAGGTGACGGCCACCTCTTCAATTCAGTCCGTCGCCAAGAATGAAAGGAAGCCATTATGGCTAAGTACACCAACGATGAGCTGCTCGAAGCTTTCGGTGAGATGACCCTGGTTGAGCTCTCCGAGTTCGTCAAGGCCTTCGAAGAGAAGTTCGACGTCGAGGCTGCTGCCCCGGTCGCCGCTGTTGCCGCCGCTCCGGCTGCTGGCGCTGCTGCTGAGGAAGAGAAGGACGAGTTCGACGTCATCCTCTCCGCCGTTGGCGACAAGAAGATCCAGGTCATCAAGGCCGTCCGCGCTATCACCTCCCTGGGTCTGGCTGAGGCCAAGGCTCTGGTCGACGGCGCTCCGAAGGCTGTCCTGGAGAAGGCCAAGAAGGAAGACGCTGAGAAGGCTAAGTCCCAGCTCGAAGAAGCCGGCGCTACCGTCGAGCTCAAGTGATTCGCGCGGCTTGAAGCCGCATATCACGATCTTGAGTGGAAACCCCGTTCGCCACAAGGCGGCGGGGTTTCCGCATATTCTCAGGTTTTTCTTTCGCTGACAATCCAATAAAACCCGATTTGGGCGTGAACGCTTCCATATCGTGCCATACAATGGGGGAAATAGGCGAAAGTTGTCAATTAATCGCGTCATAATCCTGAAATACGTGGCAAGGCATGACACAATGGCAAAGAGTGTTGTGTGTGAAAGGAAGGCCGACAACGGTGAGCGAAGATCAACGAACGGCGCAGCAGTGGACCGTCAAGGTTGATGGAACCGAACTCAAGAAGCTGGAAAGCGGCGAAAGCGTGGAAATCGGCCGTAAGCCGTTACGTCCTCTGGTGGATGATGGATTCGCGCGACTTGACATTATGGACGCAAACAAATCCATGTCGAAACGGCATGCCATTTTTTCAGTTGATGCGCAGGGCAATGCTTCCGTGCGTGATCTCAAGTCGACCAATGGTTCGTTCGTGGTGACCGACAATGGCCAATTGATGCGTCTGCCGGCGGATGAGGATTTCCAATTGCCGACCACACCGATGACGCTGCAATTCGGTGACGTGCGCGTCACCTTCGAACGAGACATCGCACAGACAGTGCCTGAGACTGAGAGCCATGCGTCGGCTTCGGTCTCCAACCTGTTCTCCTACGCAGTGTCCGACGAGGTGCCGCAGGAGCCTGATGCGGTGGATATGTCGGTCGATGATATTCTCAACCTGCGTGCCGGCGAGCCGACCGCATTGTTCAACGCGCGCAACGTCGCCAATCGTGTTAATTTCATGCAACTTGCCGAGCGTCAGTCTTTTGCTCCCGTCCGTTCCAACGAGCCGGATTATGGAGATTTGCCATCTGTTTCGCTGGTGCAGCATAACGTGGTCGCAGACAATACTCCGCGCGACCTGTTCGCGGATGCCGTGGCGGAACAGCAGGCCGCGGAGGAAGCCGCCAAGAAAAACGCTGCGGACAACGAACCTGAAGCGAATCAGCCGGAATCCGTGCAGGAAGTCGCATTGCCGACGCAAACCGCAACAGGCAACGAAACCGAGCATGACACGATTCCCGTGAGCAAGCTGTTCAGCGCGCGTCCGAGCAAACCGATTATCGTGGCGTTGCCGGCTGAAGACAACAATATGTCGGAACAGCAGACAGAAGCATCGCACGAGCAGTCCAACGAAATAGGGGAGCAGTCTGCCACGATCGTGGAGCAGACACACGACGAAACTCCAAGCCAAGAGGAAACAGCGTTGCAGCAGGCCGATGATGAGCGCTTCAGGCCACATGCTACACAATCGCAGGTTGCGAGCGAACCGTCGCCGGACGAAACCAGCGCATTCAAGCCTGTTTTCGAACCCGGATCAGTGTTCGACCGCGTTTCCAAGGGCGAGCTCGTCAAGCAGGAGCAGACCATCGAAGTCGACGGGCTGACTTCGGATGATGCCAAGCGCACCGACGATTTCACCGTGCAGTTCGAGATGGCGCGTCATCCGGAACTGCTGCCATTCCTTGCCATGAACCCGTCACTATATGACGATCTGTATGCATGGCTGGGCGCATTGGGCAATACAGACATCGACGCGGCCCTGTCACATAATCCGGGGTATACGGAATACCGTAAAGCGGTAGGGAAGTGAGCCAACACATGAGCGAAAGCAAAGAGAACGTCACTGAGCTGGATCGTATTCGTGGGTGGCGTGAGAAGTATCGTCTTGGCCTGTCACCGTCGCCGCTTGAGGATGTGACGCAGCTGAGCGCCCAACTTGATATGACGCACGCGCACCCATCCGGCATCGCGCAGCTATTCGCCAGCGGGCATGTTCAGCTCAATTCCTTGTTCCGTGACAATGGCATGTTACGTGCCGCGGGTCGTCGTGTGGAACGTGTGCTTGATGACCGTGAGGCGAAAAGCCGTGTCAGCGGCGTGGGCGAGTTGTCTTTGGTGGTCGGCGTGGCCATTTGGAAGGGCAATCAGATGCCGGTGCTCATGTACCCGGTCGAAGTGCGCAAAGAAGGCCGCAATATCGAAAACGGCACGGTGATCGCATTCACAGGGCGTGTACGTCTGAACGCGGCTTTCGCGGCCGTGCTGCGCGAGAACAACGTCATATTGGATGAGGCCAAGCTGTTTGACGGTTCGAACTATGAGAGCGGCACGCCAGAGACGTCTGCGGTGTTCGCGGCCATTACGGATCGTGCGGCCAACGCGTTCCCCGATTTTGAGATCGAAAGGCACATTATTCTCGGGTGCTTTATGGATCCGGCGTCGCAGATGCTGGTGGAAAGCCAGAAGATCATCGATCAGTTGGCCCAAGGTCCGACCGGCAACACCGCTTTGGACGCTTTGGCTGGAGACAAGGCCGCCGCTGAAGCATTGGAGGGGGCTGAGATTCCGGAATACAGCCCGTTCGATGCCGACCCGCATGGCGAGTATGAGGTCGGCGATATCGACAATACCGTCCGATACGCTTCGCAACTTGCGTCCGCGGGCCATTCGCTGTTTGTGGATAGTTCGATTGCTAACAATACCGCCGAGCAGGCTGCCGCGATCGCATCCCGTTGTGTGATGAACGGACGTTCCGTGCTTTATGTGCCGTGCGTGACCGATCAGAAACGTCGATTTGTGCAGGCCGTCGCCGCGAATGAGATGAGTGGACAGTTGTTGGATATCGCCGATGACGGTGCCAATGCGGCTATTGATCGTCAATTGATTGCCGCTGTTGGATTCCAATCCGGTGTTGCTTCGTCTCGATTTGATCAGATTTCCGACGAATTGGTTGGTGTGCGCTCCCGTTTGACCCGTTATCTGGGCGATCTTCACGGCGTGAGCCAGGAGTGGGGCGTATCCGCCTACCAGACGATTCAGAATCTCGCTCAGATCGCGGCGCTACCCACCCATCCGACCACGCACGTGCGTTTGAGTAAGCAGACTGCGCATTCCATTGCAGACAAGATCGAGGACTGGGCTGCGAAACTGCAGCGTGCGGGTGAGCTTGGCGAATACACCATCACGGAGAACGACACCGCATGGTACAAGGCTTCGCTGTATTCCGAAGAGGAAGCGGTGAGTGCTTACCAGCGTGTGGTCGAACTGTTGCGCAAGGTGCTGCCCGCCACCCGTGAGCAGGTGGCCAGCACGGTGCAGACCTGCGGATTCCCGATTCCAACGACCGCACAGGAGTGGGGGCGCCAGGTCATGGTGCTGAAGAACCTGCGCCGAGTGCTTGACGTGTTCCAGCCGGAAATCTTCGAACGTGACATCGCATCCATGATTGAGGCGACCAAGCCGAAGGCCGAACGCAAGGCCGAAGGCAGTTCCATGGGATTCTGGGAGCGTCGCCGCCACATCAAGGAAGCCAAGGGCATGCTGCGCGTCGGTGCCCAAGTGGAGAACCTGCACGAGGCGTTGCTTGTGGTGTCCAAGCAGGCCGATCAGTGGCATATGTTCGTGCCTCATGGCGGCTGGCCGGTGCTGCCCACCAAGCTGGATGACATCATCGAAACGCAGGAGAATCTCAATCGGGATATGACCGCGTTGAATGCGGTGCTTGCCACAACCCCGCAGGGAGGCAATCTCGAAACCATTGACTTCAACCAGGTCGAAGAGCGTTTGAAGGCCCTGTATGACGACAAGCAGGCGCTTGACAATCTGCCGGAGCGCGCCCGTTTGGAGCGTGACTTCCACTCGGTTGGTCTTGACGAGCTGATTGAGGATCTGAACAATCGTGGTATTCCCAACGATGCTGTCGCAGGGGAACTGCAGTTGGCATGGTGGACCACGGCCTTCGAGGATATTGTGAAATCCTCCGCCATTATCTCCAACCAGGATGGTTCGGCATTGCAGGGCGCTGCGGAACGCTTCGCCCAAGTCGACGTGGAGCACGTGCGTTCGATCGGGCCGATGGTGGCACAGGAATCCATGCGTCGCCTGTGCGACATGCTGTTCTCGCGTACGCAGGAAGCCAATCTGCTGCATACCATGCTTGCCGGCTCCCACAACGTTTCGTTGAATCGCCTGCACAAGGAGCATCCGCAGATTCTCGCAGCGGCGAAACCGATTCTTGTTGCGACGCCCGCCACACTTGCAGCGATCACCGATCCGGCGCCGTTAGCTGACGTCGTCATCATCGATGCAGCCGCGCATATCCAGTCCATCGAATTGCTGAGCATCATCAGCCGTGCCAAGCAGGTGGTGGTGATCGCACATCGTGAAACAGTCACATCCGATGGTCTGAAGCGTCTTATCGCACTGCTGCCGAGCGTAAAAATCGCCAATCGTCCTGTTCGACGCGCTCCGAAGCTCAATGCGTTCCTGGAATCGGAAGGCTATGGCTCCGTACCTTTCGACGTGGCAAGAGAAGGCGCGCAAGGCGAGATCGCCTACCATTTCGTACCTGACGCCAACGGTGTGCCGGTCATCACTTCGGGACTGGTGGAAAGCAGCCAGCAGGAGATCGACGAGGTGGTCAGGCTGATCACCAAGCGCGCCGCCGGTTTTACCATTGTGCCCGCATCATACATGCTTACAGTGGTGACGCTTACGCATACGTTCCGCACTCGACTGGGGGCAGAGCTCAAGGCCATCGCCAACAAGAACAAGGCCATGGGCATGTTCCTTCGCCATGTGCGCATCGTAGATATCTCCGACGTGGCCGGAGCGCATGCCACTGATGCGATTCTTGCGATGTGCTATGCGAAAACCTCCCATGGGCGCCTACTGCAGCAGTTCGGAGCGTTGGAATCCGAAGGCGGGCGAGGCATGCTGCTGGACGCGTTGGCCGTGCCGGACCGCCATCTTGACATCGTGTCCGCGTTCTCGTCGTCCGACATGGATGACGAACGTCTGCATCAGGCCGGCCCGAAGATGCTGAAGACCGTGCTTCGTTGGATGGAGCAGCTTGATGACAGCGTGGTGCGCCCCGCCGTCAGGATGACCGGCTCGAACGTGCTTCTCAACGATCTTGCCGATCGCATTCGAGCCCGTGGACTGAATGTGGCCGTCGATTATGGTTTCGACAATGGATCCAAGCTGCCGCTGGTGGTCGGTCTGAACGACAAGCCGTTCGCGTTGGCGGTGCTTACCGACGATGCGCAATTCATGGGATTGCAGTCCACCAGGGAACGTCACCGTGTGCTTTTGCAGAACATCGAATCGCTTGGCTGGTCTGTTATGACCGTGTGGAGCGTTGGTGCGTTCGTGAATCCAGACAAGGAAGTGGACCGCATCGTGGCACGCCTGAGCGACCTGTATCAGGAGGTCAAGTGAGCGTCGACGAGCATTCTCCGCAGGAGTCTTCCCAGGAAACTGACCAGCCTGCCGTTCGCGTGGTGTCCGGCTATTGTGCCACTCGCCGAACGGCACGCAAGCACAAGCGCGTGATCCGCCAGGGCACTGAGCTGTTCGATGCGGACGGCGTTAAGCTCGAACCATCCGATGTGCTCACCGAACGTCAGCGTAATGCGGATGACGACAAGCGTATTCTGGGTGAACTGCCGCCGCATTGGGGCGTGTTCTCCGAGAGGGGACGCTGACATTCGCTTGGGATTTGCTTCGTTGTCGTCACGAACTGACGATGGCGATAATCGCGCTGTTCTCTTGAGCCTGCAAAACGGTCGCCGCTTCATGAGGAGGCATGGCAAACACCGCAAGGGTGTTGCCGTCCGCATCGCGCGAGGGTTTTGCGGTCAGGATCGCGCCCGAGCATAATTCGCGCAGCGTCACGGCATCCGTATCCGGGGATGTTTCCGGTGTTGCCTCGCCGAATATCGTGGCGCTGGAAAGTGTCACGACATCGCCAAGCGACAGATTGTCGGCGGAACTTGCCAATCGCACTTCGATTGCCGTGTATCCTTCGGAAACAACGGGAGAGGCACGCGCCATGGTCGACGTGACGATGCCGCCTTCCGCAACGTCCACTTGGGCGATTAGCCCGACGGCATCGGCGCAATCATGGAAAACGTTACGTAAGGCCTTGTCATACGGAAGATCGCGCAATGCGATCGAATCCGCGGTAATCACGCTGCCTTTCGCAATGGGCTGCGCTGCGATGACAACCGGTTGCGTGGAAATCGTCAATCGCACGCACTGCAGGGCTGCGAACATGGCAAGTCCGGCACAGACTGCGGCGAGCAGCCGGTGCAATCGTGCATTCTTCCGTCGCCGATGGGGCGCAGTCCGCGTGCCATCGGTCGTTCGCCTGCCATCCATGCCCTGCAGACGTTGCAACAGATCATGAAAAAAGGTCACCATGCATGCATGATGACCTTACGAATAGCTGTTGCACAAGCCGAATCAGGGGTTGTGGTCGGAGGATGTAAGTTATCCACAGGCTTCGGCATGTCGCCTTGTTTTCCAAGGGTTGAGCTTGTTTGAATTATGTGATTGAGCTCACTTGGATTTGTCGGTGCGGTAGAAACCGGATCCCTTGAATTCGATCGGCGGTGCGGAATACACCTTGCGGACCTGTTCCTCGCCGCATTCGGGGCAGATGGTGATCGGGTCGTCGGTGAACGACTGCTGCTCGGTGAAATCGTAGTTGCAGTTCTTGCAACGGTAATGATAAGTAGGCAAAGTATCCTCGCTTCAACCAGGTTCTCAAATTTCTTAACGGGACATATCCTAGTACGCTCCCTGAGACGGCCGCATGAACGTCTTGTTCACGAATGGTTTATTGGCGAACCTCCGTGAATCCATCCGGCGTAAGCACTCCGTCAACGGGAATGTCGTGCGCTTCATGTGGCACCGGCTTGTCGGTCGGCTCCCAGGGCCAGCAGACCGCTACCACGCGCGATCCGACCGCACGGTATTCAAGCGCCCGGTCGTACCATCCTCCGCCACGCCCCAAACGGAATCCCTCATGATCGACGGCAAAAGCGGGAACGATAATCAGTCCAGCGTTTTTCAACGCTTCGGGCCCGCATACGCTGTTGCTGGGTTCCTGCGGACGATGTGTGTTGGTGGAGCCGTCGCTGTTGGTCTGATCACGCAGATCGTGGATGCTGTCAAGCTCGCTCCAACCAATATCCGTGCCTTCTCCAAGCCGTGGAACGAGTACTCGGCAGTTCGAATCGAAAAGCGTCTGCAACATTGGTGTCATCGACATTTCGCTACCCATGGATGCGAATGCGGCCACCGTGGTGAATGAATGGATGAGATTCGCCTGCCGTGCCTGCTCGGCCAGTTTTCGACCGGCTTTCATCCGTTCCTCAGGGCTTGTCCGTTTTCTTCTTGCGATTGCGTTCTTGCGCCATTGCCTTTTCAACTCGCGTTGCGTTGCGGTTTCGTCACGCGTGCTGTCTCCTGCGACATTGGTTTGCATATTCTGGGTCATATCGCATGTTGTACCACGGGATGATTGCGCGAAAACGAAAATGTTATGCGCATGGCAGAATGAAAGCGTGACGATTTTGCAATCTTTGCGCGGCATGATGCGTTCGAAATCCAATGCCATCGATGTTCCGCGGTTCATCCAATCGCACGGGCTTCACGTTCCCATAATCCTGCGGCCGCTAACCTTCGACGACTGCGACGAATGGAACGACGTCCGTTGGCGTAATGACGACTGGCTGAAGCCGTGGGAATCCGGAGACCCGTTGCATGGCGCGTCGATGTCATTCAATGAGTGGGTGCGCGCGATGCGGCACAACGAGCGAAACGGCACCGGAGTGGTGTTCGCCATCGAACATCATGGGCGTATCATCGGCCAGATTTCGCTGGGAGCGATCTGTTATGGCGCCATGCGCACTGGTGTGGTCGGCTACTGGATCGACGAACGTTGCGCAGGTCGTGGATATGCTCCTATGGCCGTCGCGTTATTGGCTGATTGGGCGATGTTTGATCCTTCCGGACCGCAATTGCATCGCATGGAGATCGACCTGCTTCCCGAAAACGAGCGTTCCCGCAAAGTCGCGCTCAAGGTGGGAGCATGTTATGAGGGTGTGCGCAAATCGTACATGTTCGTCAACGGGCAATGGCGTGATCATGAATCATATGCGCTGCTACCGGAGTGCGCACCAAACGGTTTCACCGCGCGGTTGATGGGCGAGTGAACCGTTGACGAGGTTCAACACGCGCTTTCGACGCACATGTTCGACACGCGGGGGCGTGTGCCCCGGAGAATGTCGGAATGTCACCTATTCTTATGAGTTATGGGTTATGAATCGTTAAGCACGGTTGTGGTGCTTGCGATTGTGATTATTCTCATGGCTTTCTGGCTGCCCAAACGGACGGTCAAAGGCATGAAGCGGGTAATCGAGCACCGAGAGGACCGCTTTTCGCCGTCGCTGCATCTGGTGGATGCCGACAGCGGAACGCGATTCTCCGATGAGACCGCCGCAAAGGCGAAAGGGGCAATAATGCAGTCCAACGAGACGCATGAGGGCAAGCTGACCGACGAAAGGATCGCGCATGTCCGTGCCTTTCGTCGTGCCGCGATCCGCAGAAGGCGGATTATTGTTGTCTCGATGCTGGTGATCACAATCGTCGTGTTGATGTGCGCGTTTGTGTTGCATTTCAGTCCGTTGTTTGCTTTGATTCCCGCATCGCTGCTTGCTGGAGTGCTTGCTTTGGGGGTGAGGGCCGCCAAGCAGGCCGCAGCGTGGGAGCGTAAGGTCGCCAAGTATCGTTCCAAGATGAGGAAGCGGGCTGCGGCGGAGCGCAAGCGTGCCCAAGAGGAACAGGCGGAGCGCTCGCGTTTGCAGGAGCAGGAGCTTGAGGAAATTCGTAGAATCGCCGAATCTCAGGTGCCGACCGATGTTATGCCGGAAGGTGAGATTCGTCAGGCGATCGATCGCGGCAAGGTCGACCGCGATGCTGCCGTAAGCAAGCGTAAGGAGACGCCTGAGGCGAAAACCGATACGGAAGTGAATGTTGTGGATGCGCAAGTCGTGCCGAATGAGACGAACGGTCTGTCCATCCACGATGAGCGGGATGAAATCGCCAAAACCGAGAATGTGGACGCCCGTGACGATATGTCGTCGCCCACTGTGGTGAACGCGTCGCAGGATCTGATTTCGTTTTCGCTGGGCGCGCCGCGCGACGGCAACGATATTGTGCAGGCCGCTCCGGAAAGCATGGAGATTAAATCCACCCGTCAGGTGGCCAAGGCCGTGCCTTCGACTGCGAGTGCGGTTTCCGACAATGTCGAGCCGTTGATTGTGCCGACCGACGCGATCAGCAGCATGGATTCCGATGAGGCCGCCGCTCGCGTGGAGGCTGGTGTGCATCTGCGGGACGTGGATGCCGTGGGATTCCACGACGCCGAGGTCAGCGCCGACGTCGAGGCTCCCAGCGTTACCTCCGATTCTCTGGGTGTGGGCTTGGCATCCATTATGGCCCGTCGTGGTGCATGACGGAGGGAAAGCGAACGTACGAAACGCACGAAACGTGCAAACAAGCGTAGAGAACATCAGCCTGAAACCGAATGGTTTCAGGCTTTCTTCGTATATTTTGCTCTCAGCGTTAGCACTCGAGTTGGCAGAGTGCTAATAATCGCGCTAGGATATGTCTCAGCGCGGAAGGACGACGCCGTAAGTGATCGTCAGCCTCTTGCAAGCGGGTCCCGGCGCGGTAAGTAACGATTTCTCTTAGAAAGAGGAGGTCCACAGTGTCGATCTCACTCACACCGTTGGAAGACAAGATCATCGTCAAGCAGGCGGAAGCCGAGACCCAGACCGCATCCGGTCTGTTCATTCCGGACAACGCCAAGGAGAAGCCGCAGCAGGGTGAAGTCCTGGCTGTCGGCCCGGGCCGTCGTAACGACGCCGGCGAGCGCATTCCGGTCGACGTCAAGGTCGGCGACAAGGTGCTGTACTCCAAGTATGGTGGCACCGAGGTGCACTATCAGGGTGAGGATTACCTGATCGTCTCCGCCCGCGATATTCTGGCCATTCTCGGCTGAGCGTAGCGCGTAGCTGTTTGAAGACCCCGTCAGCGAACGATTGGTGAACAATCGTTGCCGTTGGCGGGGTCTTGTTGATTTCAAGCGCTTGAAGTTCCTGCAATAGGCTGTGCGTGGTCGATGCGTGCCATGTTCATCGGCATTGGCGTGCTGGTGTTGGCGTCGCTGTTCAAACGGTCTGCAGGGAAAGTCCAGAAAAAATACTCATGCTTTTTCTTTTCGGGATTTTCTCATGAGGATTTGCTCTGATTGGCGCCGACATATGGCTGATAGTGGAAAAACGTTGGAATTTCAACGATTTGGAGCTTTTTAGGCAATAGCGACACGCCGTATTTGCATTAGTCGCATGGTCTGTGGCATACTAAACGGGTTGCCGGTTCGGGTTCAACCAAACAGGCAGCACGGCGGATTTCCCAAGCGGTCAAAGGGAACTGACTGTAAATCAGTCGCCTCGTGCTTCAGTGGTTCGAATCCACTATCCGCCACGCCTCGATAGCTCAGTGGTAGAGCACTTCCTTGGTAAGGAAGAGGTCGTGAGTCCGATTCTCACTCGAGGCTCTCATGGCGGGATAGCTCAGCTGGCTAGAGCGTACGACTCATAATCGTAAGGTCAAGAGTTCGAGTCTCTTTCTCGCTACAAAGGCCGACGGAATGTCGGTATAGCAACGAACCACAAGAGGTGAACTAAATGGCAAGCAAGAGCGCCGACATTCGTCCGGGCATCACGCTGGCATGCACCGAGTGCAAGGAGCGTAACTACATCACGACGAAGAACCGCCGTAACACGCCGGATCGTCTTGAGCTCAAGAAGTTCTGCTCCCGCTGCGGCAAGCAGACCGTGCATCGCGAGACCCGCTGAGCGAGTTCAAAGCTTTCAACCCGACCAATTGGTCGGGTTTTTTTGTTTTCTCCGAAACCTTCTTGGCACCTTTCCAACTGCCTTCCCCGCACGCTAAGCTAATCACCATGACTAATTTCGCAGATCTCACCACTATTGCCGTAGGTGGGCCAATCGCATCCTTTATTGAACCGACCTCGCGTGTCGGCGTTATCGAAGCCGTTGAAGATGCCGACGCCAAAGGCTTGCCGTTGTGCGTGATCGGAGGCGGATCCAACATGCTCGTGTCCGACACGCCGTTCGATGGCGTCGTGGTTCGTGATGCGCGACACGCCGTAAGTGTGCTTGATGAGGCAGCGCCTGCCGAAAATGACGAAAAAATCGTGCATGTCAACGCTGAAGCCGGCTGCAATTGGGATGATTTCGTCGACTACTGCGTCGGGCTTGGCCTGGAAGGCGTGGAAGGACTTTCCGGCATTCCGGGTACCGTCGGCGCGTCGGTGGTGCAGAATATCGGCGCATACGGCCAGGAGGTCGCATCCAGCGTCGAAAGCGTGGAAGTCTGGGACCGCAAAGACAAGCAAACCAAAGAGCTCACCAATCAGGAACTGCAGTTCGGCTATCGTATGAGTGCGCTCAAAGCCAGTATGTACAGTGCTCCGGCCACACCTGCAGCCGACTTCTTCCCGACACCGCGCTACGTGGTGCTGTCCGTTACTTTCGCGCTGCATCACAGCGAAACCGGCGTGGTCGGCTACGGTCAGCTCGCCAAAGCGTTGGGAGTGGAAGTCGGCGACCGTATGTCGACAACGGATATTCGCAACGCGGTATTGAAAGTACGTGCCTCCAAGGGCATGCTTGAGGATTCCCACCGTTACTTGACCGAAGCCATGCGCGGCACCAAAAAAAGCGAACTGGTCGCCATCGCACATAATGCGCAGCGCACACAGGCAGGCAATGACGAACCCGACTACAATCGCCATAGCTGTGGCAGCTTCTTCATGAATCCGATTCTCACCAAAGAACAGGCGGCAAAGCTTCCCGAAGACGCGCCGCGATTCAGCGCGACCCTGCCGGATGGCACGCCAGGAGTCAAAACGTCCGCAGCATGGCTTATCGATCATGCAGGCTTCCATAAAGGCTACAAAACCAGCGAAAACGCTACTGCGGGGCTGTCCACCATGCATACGTTGGCGTTGACCAACCGAGGAGGAGCCTCGGCAGCCGATATCGTGAAACTTGCCAAAACCGTGCAGGATGGTGTCGAGCAGGCGTACGGCATCCGTCTCGTTCCAGAACCGGTCGTCATCGGCATGAGCCTCAAGTAAACGTAAGAACGAAGGGAGAAGGAAAACATAATGAACGTATTACGTAAGAAATCCGTCGAGCAGACGCTGGCGGAGACAGAGGAGTCGGGGCGCTCCCTGAAACGAGACCTGACCTGGTGGGATTTGGCCATTATGGGCGTGGCCGTGGCAGTCGGCGCGGGTATCTTCTCCATCGGCGCCCAGGCGGCCGCCTTCCATGCGGGTCCGGCCGTAATCATCAGCTTCCTCATCGCAGGCGTGGTATGCGGCGCGGCCGTAATGTGCTACGCCGAATTCGCGTCCATGATTCCGGTTGCAGGATCCGCCTACACCTTCACCTACACCACCGTCGGTGAGATCATCGCGTGGGTGATCGGCTGGGATCTGATCCTTGAAATGCTGATGGCAGGCTCCGTCGTCTCCAAATACTGGGGCGTCTATCTCAACGATTTCTTCCGACTTGTCGGATGGAATATCAATACCAACGTCACCGTCGGATCATTCAATTTCGATTTCGCGCCAATCATCGTCGTCGCGTTCTTCACGGCACTTTTGGTGTGTGGCACGAAAATCGGCGCACGAGTCGACGGCGCGCTCACCATACTGAAAATTGCCATCGTACTATTCGTGGTAATCGTCGGATTCTTCTACGTCAAAGCCGAAAACTTCACCCCATTCATTCCACCGAGCGAACCGGCGACCGCCACCGGATCCGGCTTGACCGCAACTATGGAGCAGCCATTATGGCAGTGGGCCACCGGCATGACCCCCAGCATTTACGGCATTGCCGGCATCATCTCCGGAGCTGCGCTCGTGTTCTTCGCGTTCCTCGGCTTTGATGTGGTCGCCACCACCTCCGAAGAAACCGTCAATCCGAAGAAGAACGTTCCGCTGGGCATCGGCGTGGGCATGGGACTGATCATCGTGCTCTACACCCTCGTCGCCATCGTCACCACCGGCATGGTCTCCTACAAAGACCTCGCCAAGCAGAAAGACCCGTCGCTCGCCACGGCATTCGAAATGGTCGGCGCTGACTGGGCCGCCAAAATCATAAGTTTTGGCATTGTGATCGGCCTGGCCACCGTGGTCATGGTGCTGCTGCTCGGCCTGACCCGCGTGGTGTTCGCCATGAGCCGAGACGGCCTGCTGCCGCGCTCGTTCAGTCACACAGGCAAGCACGGCACTCCAGTACGTCTGCAGATTGCCGTCGGCGCGGTCATGGCACTCATCGCAGCCAGCTGCAACGTCAGTATCCTTGCCGACATGGTGAACATCGGCACGCTGTCGGCATTCACCCTTGTTTCAATCTCTATTCCGATCATGCGCAAGAAGCGCCCCGACCTGAAGCGAGTCTTCACAATCCCCGGCAATCCATGGGTGCCTATCCTCATCGCGCTCGCCAACATCTGGCTCATGCTCAACCTGAGCGTGCTCACTTGGATTCGATTCGTGGTCTGGCTTGCGGTTGGCTTCTGCATCTACTTCGGCTACGGCTACCGCCACGCCCGACTCGGCACGGGAGAGCTGGAAGTTGGCAATCAAGAGTAGTCTTGAACGGTAAGTGTTAAGGAGGTAACCATGCCATACGTTGTCGCTCAGCCGTGCGTCGATGTCAAAGACAAGGCCTGCGTGGACGAATGCCCGGTCGATTGCATCTATGAGGGCTCCCGTTCCCTGTATATCAATCCGAACGAATGCGTGGATTGCGGCGCATGCGAACCGGTGTGCCCGACCGAAGCCATCTTCTATGAAGATGATCTGCCAGACGAGTGGGCTTGGTACAAGGATGCCGCAGTCAGCTTCTTTGCTGAAGTCGGCGATATGGGCGGCGCTTCCGCAGCCGGCCCGATCGGTAAGGATCCGGAGCAGGTAGCTGCTCTGCCGCCGCAAAATCAGTGATCGGCATTTGAAAGCGGCCTTTTCCCGTTGGAAGAGGCCGCATATTTTTTGTTTATAGAGGATTATAAGGAGTTTTCACGATGGGCTTTCATGAGTTTTCTTCGCCATACGATTGGTCGCGTATCGCAGCATACAAGCGCACGGCAAAAGCCGCGTTCGGAGGCATGATCGACCTGTCTGTGGGGTCTCCCGTCGATCCCGTGCCCGATTCGGTGCGCAAGGCGCTCGCAGTGGCGGCGAATGATCCGAATGCGTATGGATATCCGGTTACTGCAGGTACTGCCGATTTACGTGCTGCGATTGCTGAATGGTTTTCGGCGACTCGCAATGTTGATTTGCAGGCGATTCATGCTGATGTGGTGCCTACAGTCGGCTCCAAAGAGGGCGTTGCGTTGATGGCATCGCTGCTGCATTTCGGCGAGGATGATGTTGTGGTGCAGCCGAAGGTTTCGTACCCGACGTATGAGATCGGCACGCAGTTGGCTGGGGCGCAGGTGCTTAAGGTCGACGATGTGGCTGATGTTGCGTCGTGGCGCAATGTGCCTGGCGTCAAAGCGGTGTGGGTGAATTCCCCTTGCAATCCGACGGGCGAGGTGTATTCGGCCGAACGGATGGCTGGCATTGTCGCAGCTGCGCGTGAGATCGGCGCGGTGGTGCTTTCCGACGAATGCTATGCGCTGATGCAGTGGAGGGATGCTGTGAATGACGCTGAAGGTGAAGCTGATTCACTTGCGTCGACGCCGTGCGCGCTTTGTGACGATGTGTGTTTGGGCTCCGCCGAGGGCGTGCTGGTGCTTTATTCGTTGAGCAAGCAGAGCAATATGGCTGGGTATCGTACCGCGTTCATTGCCGGAGATGAGTCTTTGATTGCATCGATGAGTGCATATCGCAAGCAGATTGGTCAGATTATTCCCGGTCCGGTGCAGGCCGCGATGGCTGCCGGATTGCGTGATCTGGAATCCGTCAAGGTTCAGCATGCGCGCTATCGGGAACGTCTCGGCGTGTTGGTGAGCGCGTTGCGTGCTTACGGATACTGCACCGACATGCCGGATGGTGCATTGTATGTGTGGGTGAGAGCCAAGTCGGGCGATTGTTGGACCGATATGGAGCAGCTTGCCAAGATTGGCATCATCGCCAGCCCTGGCGAGTTCTATGGTGCGCCGGAATGTCTGCGTTTCTCCGCCACCGCCAGCGACGAGGCGATCGCTTCCGCTGCTGAACGTTTGGCGCGCTAAGCCGATATGCAAAAGGGCTTCCGGCAATCGCTAGAAGCCCTTTATCTGCGGAGTCAGGGGGAGTCTAACGCCCATGCGTCTTATGGTTATGCGCAGCTGTTGATGTCGCTGATGGCAAAGTGAACGGCGTAGGCTAGGCCGCAGGGCGTCGTCCCTGGAATACTTAAATCTATTCGAAAGTTTCGTAAATATTTGCATATAGAACTTTCGTAACAAAGATTTTAAGTATTTAGTTAAGTGACTTGACTTTCTTGAAAGTCAAGTCATATAATCAAGCAATGCTTTGGCTGAAATGCTAAAGCACTTACGAAACATGAAGATGTGTGTTCGTGCATGTCGCCAAAGGAGAAAGACTTTGTATTCCCGCATCCGATATTGAATAAGGAGATTCAGCAATGAAGTTTGAATACCATGTCAAACCAACCGGCAGCGAT
>ERZ1031020.35-NODE-35-length-103442-cov-40.552284_pt1 | contig 103442 bp, 72 predicted proteins | sample MGYA00517109_ERZ1031020 | MGnify/ENA primary metagenome ERZ1031020 (study PRJEB33719, sample SAMN04261270) | wastewater metagenome | biome: rural village; feature: human; material: feces | host: Homo sapiens | place: El Salvador | collected 2013-01-07 ... | reverse complement strand
GCGGCGATGGTACTGCACTCGAGAGGGTGTGGGAGAGTAGCACGCCGCCGCTTCAAACGTTGGGGGTTCCCGTCGAGCATCCTGCTCCGGGAACCCCATTTTTTTATCCCTGAACACAAGTAGGGCGCAAGCGTTTTATCGCAATGGGTTTATAGACTGGGCAACTATGCATTACTTCGTACCCAAACGTTGCACCGAGTCGAACAAGATCATGTATCACGACAAGGCAACGGCTCAGCAGGCCGCCGACCAGAGTTGGCGCGAACGCGGCACTGAGCTTTGGGTATACCGTTGCGATTTCTGCGGTACTTGGCATCTCACGCATCGCGATCCACAATCCAGCTACATGCATGTTCCGCTTAACCAGCAGCTCAAGCCACATTCCCGCAAGAAGGGCTACAAGCCCCGCAGAAGGTAATAGCAGAGCAATAGCAGGGCATAACAGGACAATACCGAGAATAAGGCAACATATAAAACCAAGGCCCGGCGGATTCATTGCAATCTACCGGGCCTTGCTGTATCAACCTCAAAGATACGTGTATACGGTCTACCGCTCCAAACGGAAGCCCTGTCGCTTCGCCTGCATGGCAACGGCCTTGGCATTCACGCCCTCGTCAATCGCATTTGCCGCAATCTGGTCGCTGAACGCGTCCACCGGCCGTTCGGTATCGCGCAAATCGTAATACTTGTGTACTTCGACGTCGAACGAATCCAAGCCGGACAGCAGCTTCTCATCGCTACTTGGATACTCGTTCTCGAAGAACTGCATGGAACGCGGCATACGCGGCTTGACGGCCGGCTCCTGATCGGGCTTGCCGATCGCAATGCCCAGCACCGGGTACGTGTATTCGGGCAGATTCAGTAGGTCGATCAGCGCGGGAACATCGTTGAGCAGCGAGCCGAGAATCACGCAACCCAAGCCGAGCGAGTACGCGGCCGTCTCCATCGCGTGCAGTGCCAGAACCGCGTCGTTCTGCGCCTGCGTGAAACGATAGCTGCCATTGAGCGTGAACGCGTCGGACGCCACTTCCACGCCCTTACGTGCGGCGATCGCGGCATTGCGATGCTCGTCCAGCACGAACACGTACAGCAGCGGCGCGGTCGCGATATACGGCTGCCCGCCGATTTCGGCAAGACGCTTCTTGGCGGCTGGCTCGGTGACGCGGATGGCGGACCAGTCGTTCAGGAACTGGCTGCTCGCCGCATGCTGCGCCACGGTCTCCAACGTTTCGACGACGTCGTCCGGCAGCGGCTTCGGCTTGAATTTACGGATGGAACGACGCTCCAGCAGAGTGTCGACGGTTGCGTTATGAAGAATGTTGCCCATACCGCCATTGTTGTCCGCGCGGCGCGATTTTGCAAGGGAATCGGGCTAAATCCGTCTCCCTGTGAGAACATATCTACTTGAGACTGCTTTGCGATATTTGCGACGTATTTACTTGCCCTGCGCCTGCCGTGCGTGCCGCCTGTCCACAATCGCCTTCGACCCGCGACCGGACAGTTGCGATACGAGCGCGCCGAAACCGGCGGAAACCACGGCGAATACGATGCCGAGCGCCGCTTCCGCAGCTTCGTTCTTGGTACCGTCGGCACGGACGGCCTTGCGGCCGACGCTCTTCTTCCACACCATCTCGAACGCCTTGCCGAGCACCAGTCCGGCCAACGTGGGCACGACGGACTTGAAAATCTTATCGCCAAATGAATCGGGATCGTTCAGTCTCTGGTCGCGCATCGCATTCACCTTCTCGTCGACGGTGTGCAGGGCCGCCACCACGCGGTCCGCACTGGATTCCATATTCGGCATTTCACTCATGAAACCAGTGTAACGCGTCGGAAAACATGCCGGAATATGTGCGGGACACGTGGCGGAATGGGATGAAAACGCAGCTTGCGTCGGCTAGAGTAGAGACATGACTGAAACTCAACTGGGAGGCAATGCCGCTTCCGCAATCACCCCTGGCCGCTTGGTGCTGCTGCGTCACGGGCAGACCGTGTGGAGCGAATCCGGACAGCACACCGGCCGCACCAATATTCCGTTGACTGACATTGGCTGCGATCAGGCTCGTGCCGCCGGCGAACGGTTGCGTGAGGCGTTTCCCCAGGGTTTCGCGCAGGGGTGCATGTTCGCCAGTCCGTTGCGCAGAGCCCAGCAGACGGCGCAGCTGGCCGGATATGGCGATTTCGATGTGCTCCCTGAAATCGCGGAATGGGATTACGGCCGTGCCGAAGGGCGTACGCGCCAGGAAGTGAGTGCGGTGGGCGGTTTCGCTTGGGATGTGTGGCGCGACGGTCCGCAGGCACTTCCCGAATCGTTGGAAGGCGATTGGATTGAAACTTTGCCGAACGGCGAGCAGGTGCCCGTGCACAACGGTCCGGGTGAGACGGTGGAGGAAGCTGCGGCGCGCACACGTGAGGCGATCGCCACGGTCAAACCGTTGCTCGACGCTGGAAACGATGTGCTGCTGGTGGCGCATGCGCACGTTCTTCGTATCTTGACGTCGCAATGGCTCGGTGTTGATCCGCATTTCGCGCGGTTGCTGCGATTGGACACTGCGCATTATTGTGTATTAAGCCAATATAAAGGTGACAATGTCATCGAACATTGGAATTGCTGAATTATTGAACGGAACTGTTTGATATCGCTGAATATTATGGCGGTCCCTCCTTGGAACCGCCTCTTTATTGCATGCATGACTTGCCACTTTGCTGCGGCGTGTCGCAAACGCTTGCATAAAAGTATGCTCTCTAAAAGTATTGAAAATAAATGATTTTCGGGATTTCTTTCGATGGTATGACGTCTGACTTTTGAATTCATTTTGCCTACGTTTGCAAAAATCGGGGAAATGCGGCACAATAGTGGTTGTTAGGAATCGTGATGACGCGATACCGCAAATTGTTTCCCAACGAGAAGCTGGGAACAGGAATGGAAGAGAAAGGTTCGATGATGAATCGTACTATTAAGGCAGCAGTTGGAATGGTCGCTATCGCGGCAATGTCTGTTGGCACGTTGGCTGCTTGCGGTGGTTCTAGCTCAAGTTCCGATAACGGCAAGGGCAAGGTGTACTTCCTTAACTTCAAGCCGGAATCCAATGATGAATGGCAGAAGCTGGCCAAGGATTACACCAAGGAAACTGGTGTTGAGGTCAAGGTCCAGACCGCTGCTTCCGGTACATACGAACAGACTTTGAAGTCCGAGATCGCCAAGTCCGAGGCTCCGACCTTGTTCCAGGTCAACGGCCCTGTCGGCTACCAGAACTGGTCGTCCTACACCGAAGACATGTCCGATACTGAGCCGTACAAGCAGCTTATCAACAAGGATGTCGCCCTCAAGGATGGGGATAAGGCCGTCGGTGTTCCGTATGCCATGGAGACTTATGGCCTGATCTACAACAAGGATCTGCTGGCCAAGTACATTGCCACTGACGGCGCCAAGATCAAGAGCGTCGATGACATCGACAACTTCGATACCTTGAAGGCCGTGGCCGATGACATCCAGGCTAAGAAGGACCAGCTTGGTGTCAAGGGCGCGTTCACCTCCGCCGGTTTCGATTCCAGCTCCGACTGGCGTTTCAAGACCCATTTGGCTAACCTGCCGCTTTACTATGAGTTCAAGGATGACAACGTCACCAAGCAGCCGGAGACCATCAAGGGCACCTATCTGCCGGAATATAAGAACATCTTCGATTTGTATCTGAAGGACTCCACCACCGAGCCGACCCAGCTGAGCTCCAAGACCGGTGATGATTCTACCTCCGAGTTCTCCCTCGGCGAGGCTGTGTTCTATCAGAACGGCACTTGGGCATGGACCGATCTGCAGAAGGCTGGCATGAAGGCCGACTCCCTCGGCATGCTCCCGATTTACATCGGCGTCAAGGGCGAAGAGAAGCAGGGTCTGGCCACCGGTTCCGAGAACTACTGGTGCATCAACTCCAAGGCTTCCGACGCGGATAAGAAGGCCACCAAGGACTTCCTGAAGTGGGTCGTTACCAGCAAGACTGGCATCAAGTCTCTGTCCAGCGACATGGGCTTCACCACCCCGTTCAAGTCCTTCAGCGACGTCAAGTCCGACAATCCGCTGGTCCAGGCTGCTGTTGAAGATCAGAACTCCGGCAAGACTGCAGTCTCTTGGAACTTCACCATGATGCCGTCCGAAGAGTGGAAGAACAAGCTTGGTTCCGCCCTCCTTGAGTACGCTCAGGGCACCGGCGACTGGAACGCAGTCAAGAAGGCGTTCGTGGACGGTTGGAAGACCGAGTACGACGCTGTTCACTGATCACCGCTTGATCAAACCAATAACTGAATAGAACAACTGCGGCCGAGAGTTTTTCCTTTCCTTCTCTCGGCCGCAGTTGGTTGTGACGACATACACGAAGGGCCGTCATCGTAATTACTTGCGATGACGGCCCTTCGTGTATGTCGCTACGTTCGCTGTATGTTGCCGGAAAATCAGCTATGCAGACGAGCGGTGGTCGAACGGACGATCAGCTGCGCGGGGAACGTCTTGAACGGTTCGTCGAGCGGCTGCTTCTCGATTAGCGCGAGTGTCATGCGGGCCGCTTCGCGGGCCATCTCGACAGGGGTCTGACGGATGGTGGTCAGGCCGAGGTCGCGCGCGTAGACGCTGTCGTCGTAACCGATGATGGAGATGTCGTTCGGCACGGTGAAACCGTTGCGTTCCAGCTGGAACAGCAGCGGCACCGCGATGCCATCCTCCTGGCAGGCGATGGCCGTCGGCATGTGGTCGAGGCTGAGCAGCTGCGTCACGACCTTGCTGATCCTGTTCCTGCCAGCGTCGGTGACAAGCACGCGCGGTTCGACGCCGTTGGCCTGGCAGCATGCCATGAACGATTCGTAACGGCCCTGCACGCTGAAGTGCAGCGTCACTTCGCGGTCGGAACGAATGTAGACGATGTCGCGGTGGCCAAGCATCATCAGATGGCGTGCGGCGAGTTCCGAACCCTGCTTGTCGTCGATGCGGACGGCCGCGTTGAAGCCGCGTTCTTCCGGCAGGCTTGAGTTGATGCCGATGATCGGCACGTCGATCGACCTGAGCTGTTCGATTTCGTTGCTGGCGATGTCGAAGGAAATGACGATCACGGCGTCGACGTTGCGGCGCACCGGCAGCATGTTGAAGAACTCGCTGCGTTCCTCGGTGCTGGACATCTGGTAGATGGAGATGTCGTAGCCCTCATCGTGGAAGACCTCGTTCAGACCTTCGATGATGGAGGAGCTGAACCATAGGTTGAGCCGGCCTGAGACGAGTACCGCGATACGCAGCGCACGGCCGGTTTTCAAGGCCGCGGCAGAACGCGAGATGGAGAAATTCAGCTCGTCCGCGGCCTTCATCACCTTGTCTCTGGTGGCTTTCGACACCAGGTCAGGGCGCGTGAAGGAACGAGAGACGGTGGAAATGGACACGTGCGCGAGTTGCGCAACATCCTGAATGCTACTGCTTTTCATCGAGTCCCCTGTACAGTGATTGCTTGAATAATGTAATGCTACCTCCCCTCACCATTAAGACCGTGTTCTTGTCCAATTTGCAACTTATTCATTACAAACGTTTTCATAAAGTGGTGGTAGTTGGGCATTGCTTGGAATATAAGCGTTCTCTAGAGATGGTTTTTGGTGACAACGTTTCATATTTTGCCGTGCGTGACATGCGAAAATGACAACGTTTGACATTTGCAGTCATGCCGTTTATCATGACTGATGTAAGCACTGGAGAAACAGGAAACAATGCTGTGGATGGTTCCTCTGGGGAATGGAATTCCCGCCCGCGTTGACGCGGTACGCGGAATGGAGAAGGAAAGAAAGCAGGCAGGCTATGATCAGCATGGCTGGCAAGGCGATACGAAAGTGGTGGGCGCTCTTCGCGCTGCCAACGTTCGCCGCGTTCATCATCGGGTTTGTGATCCCGTTCATCATGGGTGTGTATCTGAGCTTCTGCAAGTTCGCCACCGTCACCGACGCCGAATTCGTCGGTCTGAAAAACTACAAGAGGGCTTTTGCCGATAAGGAGTTCCTGCACGCGCTGGGCTTCTCGACGGCACTGACCATCATCACGACGATCGTGATCAACGTAGTCGCGTTCGCCATCGCATACATGCTGACCAAGGCCATCAAGGGCTCCAACATCTTCCGTTCGGTGTTCTTCATGCCGAACCTCATCGGTGGCATTATCCTGGGCTACATCTGGATGCTGCTGCTCAACGGCATTCTCGCTCACTGGGGCCGCGCGTTGACGTATAGCGCAACCTACGGCTTCTGGGGCTTGGTCATCTTGGTGTGCTGGCAGCAGATCGGCTATATGATGATTATCTACATCGCTGGCATGCAGTCGCTGCCGACCGACGTGCTCGAAGCGGCTTCCGTGGACGGCGCAAACGGCACCCAGACCATGTTCAAGATCATCATTCCGCTGATGATGCCGTCTATCACCGTATGCTCGTTCCTATGCGTCACCAACGGCTTCAAGCTGTACGATCAGAACCTTGCATTGACCAACGGCGCTCCGTCGAACATGTCTGAAGGTCTGGCAATGAACATTACCCGCACGTTCTATGGCCGTATGGGCTGGGAAGGCGTCGGCCAGGCGAAGGCAGTGCTGTTCTTCATCCTGGTGGCCATTGTGGCGCTTATCCAGAACAAGCTCACCACGAGCAAGGAGGTGGAGGCATGAACTCCGGAGAAAAAGTCAAGCACGGCGCACTGTGGTCCGTACTGTTCGCGGTGGTTTCGCTGGCGTGGATCTTCCCGATCGTGCTGGTGATCATCAACTCTTTCAAGCAGAAGGCGTATATTTCTCGTAACGCGTTCTCCCTGCCGACCGGTAAGGCGTTCGTTGGACTTGAAAACTATACGCGTGGCCTCGATACCACGAACTTCTTCGCCAGTTTCGGCTGGACCCTGCTCATCACTGTCGGTTCCGTGGCGCTGATTCTGGTGTGCACTTCGATGTGCGCATGGTGGATCGTCCGCGTGAACAACTGGGCTGCAAAGCTGCTGTACACGTTGTTCCTGTTCAACATGATCGTGCCGTTCCAGATGGTCATGTTCACCCTTTCCAAGCTGGCCGATATGTTGAAGCTCAACACCCCGTGGGGTCTGTGCTTCGTGTACCTGGGCTTCGGAGCTGGTCTGGCCGTGTTCATCTTCACCGGTGTGGTTAAGGGCATTCCGGAATCGCTGGAAGAGTCCGCCATGATCGATGGTGCTTCCGTGCCGCGTATCTTCTTCCAGATCGTTGTGCCGATCATGAAGCCGTCCATTGTGTCCGTGGCCATTCTGCAGGCCATGTGGATCTGGAACGACTACCTGCTGCCATACCTGACGCTCGACCTGGGCAAGTACAAGACCATTTCCGTGGCCGTGCAGTATCTGAAGGGCGGTTATGGTTCTGTGGATATGGGCGCCATGATGGCATGCCTGGTCATGGCCATCATCCCGATCATCATCTTCTACCTGATCTGCCAGAAGTACATCGTCAAGGGTGTTATGGCTGGAGCCGTTAAGGGCTGATCTTCGTTAGGGAACAGCGCAGTGCGCTGTTCCCAGGCTCCAGCCCGAGCGGCTATGCCGCGAGGGTAACGTTGAGCCCGCGCGTAGCGCGGTCCTTAATTGCAGGGCCGAAGGCGGCGCGGTGAAGGGCTGATTTTCACCCAGAAAAATTTAAGGGACTGATGCGAATCAGTCCCTTTTTTCGTGCCTAATTACTTGCTGATGTACTTGCGGAAGACATGCTCGAGAATCGGCGAATGCAGCATCAGCATCGTGCCATACCCCAGTATGAGCAGCAGGAACAGGCCCTGCGGCATGTAAACCCAGCTGGCCACGAGCAGCGCCACGTACACCGCGTCGATCGCAACCAATGCCAACGTGTGGCCGATGTTGCTCACGCCGAACACAAAAGCGTTGCCAAGCGTGCGCCAGAACGAGTTCTCGAACCGCGCCTGCAACGCCCACACCCATTCGAAACCGATGAGCCACACAATCGTCAACGCGAATTTCGGAATGAGCAGCGGCGTGATCTGCAGCACGATCCACGAGTAGACGCACAGCGTGCCGGTCGTGCCGAAAATCAGCCAATAGCCGGTCGATTTCGCAAAATTCGAACGGAACGCCTTGAAATAATTGCGCGTCGCCGTACCTTCGCCGGACAGCGTGCGACGGACGGCGTCGTGGCCGGCGGTCAGTGCCGCGCCGATCGTGATGATCGGAATGCTGGTGACGAGCATCAGAATGTTGATCCAGATCGCGTCGACGGCGTCGCTCAGGCCGCGCATAAAGCCGGAATCGGGGGAGAGGAACTTCATAATCGCCTTTCGTATGGCATCCGTATAGCAACGTATGCAAGTCGGATCTTCTTGCGATTCTACTCGATACAGCTGGAGTATGCACATTTTCGTCAAACGTTTGATGTGCTGCAATGATTAAGTTTTCATTAGCGTTTCGCTTTGCTTGATGTTATCGTTTTCATGTAGCGGAGACAGTGCTCCGCATCCGATGGACTACGACAAAAGGGGTTATGGTGACAGCAAACAACATGCGTGACGATTGGTGGAAGCAAGCCGTCGTCTACCAGATCTACCCGCGCAGCTTCAAAGACGTGAACGGCGACGGGTTGGGAGACATCGCCGGCGTCACCGAGAAAATGGATTACCTGAAGAATCTCGGCATCGACGCGATCTGGCTGAGCCCGTTCTACCCGTCCGACCTGGCCGACGGCGGCTACGACGTGATCGACTACCGCAACGTGGACCCGCGCCTCGGCACCATGGCCGATTTCGACGCGATGGCCGCCGCCGCGCATGAAGCCGGCATCAAGGTGATCGTCGACATCGTGCCGAACCACACGTCCAACAAGCACAAGATGTTCATCGAGGCGCTCGCTGCCGGCCGAGGTTCGGCCGCACGCGACCGCTACATCTTCCGCGAAGGCCGCGGCGAGCACGGCGAGCTGCCGCCGAACGACTGGCAGTCGCTGTTCGGCGGCCCGGCGTGGCAGCAGGTCGATGACGGACAGTGGTACCTGCACATGTTCGCCAAGGAGCAGCCGGATCTGAATTGGAAGAATCCGGACGTGCACGAGGAATTCAAGAAAACGTTGAGATTCTGGTCCGACCACGGCACCGACGGCTTCCGCATCGACGTGGCGCACGGCTTGGCCAAGGACCTCGATTCCGTGCCGCTGGCCGACATGGATCCGGCCGCGGTGCAGCATGTGCTGCCGGCGGACGGCGCGTTCAGCCCGCTGTGGGACCGTCCGGAAGTGCACGACATCTACCGCGAATGGCGTCAGGTGTTCAACGAGTACAATCCGCCGCGTTTCGCCGTCGGCGAGGCGTGGGTGAAGGCCGAATCGCAGCATCTGTACGCGTCCACCGACGAGCTCGGCCAGGTGTTCAATTTCGAGTTCGCCGAAGCCAACTGGTTCGCCGACGAGTTCCGTACGGCCATTGCTGACGGCTTGCGTGCCGCCGAGGAAACGCACGGTTCCACCACGACGTGGGTTATGAACAACCACGATGTGCCGCGCAGTCCGTCGCGTTTCGGTCTGCCGCAGGTGAAGGATGCTCCGTACCACCAGCTGGCGCACGATTGGCTGTTGCGTGACGGAGAGACCTACCGCGAGAATCGTGAGCTCGGCACCCGTCGCGCCCGCGCAGCCGCGCTGATGGAACTGGGCCTGCCGGGTTCCGCCTACGTGTATCAGGGCGAGGAACTGGGCCTGTTCGAAGTGGCGAACATTCCGTGGGATCGTCTTGAGGATCCGACGCCGTTCAACACCCGTCGCAACTTCACCGACAAGGGTCGTGACGGGTGCCGTGTGCCGATGCCGTGGAAGGCTGCCGATTGCGGCGAACCGGCTTCGTGGAGCCCGGACTTCATCACCGGCGGCACGTTCGGTTTCGGCCCGGAGCAGGGCGATTCCGCCGACGCGCACCTGCCGCAGCCGGCCTGGTTCAAGGATTTCGCGGCCGACGTCGAGGCCGATGACAACGGTTCCATGCTGCACTTGTACCGCAAGCTGTTGCAGTTGCGACAGACGGTGCTGACGGCAACCGGAGACACGTCCGCCGACCTGCTGGACATGGGCGATACGGTGGTCGCCTACTCGCGTCCGGCCACGGAAGGCCGTCGATTCCTGTCCGTCACCAATTTCGGCGACGAGCCGATCGCCCTGCCGGACGATGCGGTCGCCATCGCCAATTCCGTGCCGTTGACGGACGATGGCAAGCTGGATAGCGACGCCTCAGTCTGGCTGCTGCTGGGCTGATCGACCGCTGAACCTGGCCGCTCCCAAATCGCCTTGCATATATGAAAAATTCCGGCCCTCCACAAGGAGGACCGGAATTTTGGTTTGTAAGGAAAGGGGAATGGTAAGTCTAAACGCTACTTCTCGCCGTTCATGATGGCGGCAAGCGATTGCACGCGCGGCAGATCGAACACTTCATCGGTGTGCACCACCTTGAGGTCCGGGCCTGCCAGCGGCACACGCCAGTTGGAGTATTCACTGGACGTGCCCGGCTGGTTCTGCGTGCGCGTCTCGCCCACGCCATCCACCAGCGCGGCCTGCAGCAGCACGGACGGCGACTTGAGCAGCATCTTGTGCATCGCCTCGACGATTTCCTGGATGTGGCCTTCCACATCGCCCGCCACTTCCGGCGTGATCAGGCCGGACTCCACGAGACGGTCCATCATCGCGTTGCGTTCGTCGGTGGCGGAAGCCTGGAACTCCTCGACCGGGCCGGACAGCAGGTGCAGCTGTTCGCGCAGCTTGACGTGCTCGAACTGCAGGTAGCCGGCGGTCGGCGGCAGGTCGTGCGTGGTGACGGAAGCCAGCGCGTACTTGCGGTACGTGGACGGATCGGCGTACGGGTCGCCGGCGTTGGGGGAGTCGTCCACGCGGGCGAACCATTCCACCATGCAGCCCAGCAGGCCGTGCTCGCCGAGTACCGTGCGTACGTAATCAGGCACGGTGCCCAGATCCTCGCCGACCACCAAACCGTTCACGCGGGACGCTTCAATGGTCAGGATCGCGATCATCGCCTCATAGTCGTACGTAACGTACGCGCCACCGCGCGCGCCTTCGCCCTGCGGAATCCACCACAGACGGAATAGGCCGAGTACATGGTCGATGCGCACCGCGCCCGCGTGCGAGAACATGTTGTGCACCATCTCGCGGTACACGCCATAACCAGTTTTGGCCAGATAATTCGGATTGAACGGCGGCTGGCCCCAATCCTGACCCTGCTGGTTGTAGAAGTCCGGTGGGCAGCCCACGGTTACGCTGCCTACTGCGAAACGTTCCGGATTCCACCACACGTCCGCGCCGAGCGAGTGCACGCCCACGGCCATATCCTGCATGAGGCCGAGTGCCATACCGCTGTCACGGGCGGCGTTCTGCGCGGCTGTCACCTGCTCGTCGGCGATCCACTGCAGCCAGCATTCGAAATCGACCATATCGGCGTGCTCGCGCATGAGCTCCACCACTTCAGGCGAATCGCGGTTCGTGTCCTTGAACCACGTGCCTTCCCACGGCGCGCCCCACACCTGGAACGCCACCGACCATGCGGCGAACGCGCGCAGATCCGGACCCGCGGCCTCCTTGAACGCGTCGAACGCGGCCTGACGCTCGACGGAACGCGGCACGTTGTACACAAGCTGCAGCGCCTGGCGCTTGTGCCACCAAGCGGAATTGATGTCGAGCGGCTCGATACTGTCGTTGGCTGGCGAGACTTCCGCGTGCAGACGCGCCACTTCGGCCTGGTCCGCCTCGTTGAGTTCCGCATATTCAGCGATATCCTGCGGACGGATGTACGTCACATTGAGAAAACGACGCGATTCGGGAAGATACGGCGACGGCTCCAGCGGCGGCACCGGCGCGGTGGCGTGAATCGGGTTGATAAGCATGAAATCGGCATGCGATTTCGTTGCCGCGTCGGACAGCAGCAGCTTCAGATCGCCATAGTCGCCCACGCCCCAGGATTCAGCGGAACGGATGGAATACATCTGTGCCATCCAGCCCCAACGTTGCTTTTCCGCTACTGCTGGCGGCAGTTCGATGCGTGCCGGTGCGCAGATCAGCGCGGCTTCGGCGTGCAGCGGGCCGGCATCGACGGCCAGCGTGTGGTAGCCGGCGGGAATATCGTCCGGCAGCGTCAGTTGCAGCGAGCCGTCATCTGCGTTCGAGCCCGTCAGATACGCGGTCAGATCGCCCGCATATTCCGTGCCGTCTTCCAACGTCAGCTTCAGCGCCACGTCGTTTCCTTTCGCGCGGATTGGCGTGACGGCTTCCTTGCCGATGAACTTCACGACGGTCGGCTCAACAAGTGTGTCTGCGATGCGCTGCTGGGTCGCCGCATAGGAGGCGGTGATCGCTTCGTCGCTGGATGCGTCCACGCCGAGTGCGGCCAATACGGAGACGAGCACTTCGTCGCGGATTTCCACATAGGTGCCGAGCTGGTCGATATACGACGTGGAAATGCCATTGAGCTTGGCGAGCTGGATAAGAGGCCGTGCGATGCGCTCTGCGCTTTCGGTCTGCTGGGTCTGTGTCATGGGTCCCTTCTTTCCGCGCCGTTTGTGACGGCTGACATGCTACATTGCTTGCGATTGTCGCAGCTTCGATGCTGGTGGCATTCGCACCAAAGATAACTATATCACGGTATGATATCGTTTTCAAAGCGTGTTTTGCGGTAAGAGAGTGTTGCTATATTGCGATTTTGCTCTAATTTCAGGAATATAGATAACCGGAATTGTTTTTCCATATTGACTATCGTTTGCAATACGAAGGCGCAGCGCTCCGCATTGCAAACGATTATTCCAACGGGGCATTGCTCGTCTGCTACTCGGCTTCGAGAATTGCAAAGCTTTGCAGACCTAGACGCAGCGAAGTGCCGCTAATTTCGTTTTCGCCGATGCTGAAAATCGTCCGATAACTACCATCTGGTAACTGCAAAGCTTTGCAATCGCGGCTTGGATTGACGGCTATGATCAGCTTCTGCAGGTGGGTGGAACGCTCGAAAACGAACACTCTATCGCGTTCGATTGCATGGAACGTAGCTCCCGACCGCAAGGCGTCGCATTCCCCCTTGACGTGGAGTATGGAGCGCACCGTATGCCACAGTGATTCGGCGTCGGCCTGCTGTGCGGCGACGGTCGGGGCGTCGGCGGACGGGTCGGCGGGCAGGTAGCTGCCACCGGTCACATCGCCAGCCCGAGTGTCCGATTCTGCAGAATCGGACACGTGAAGTGCTCCGGATGCGTCGTTCGCACCCCACTGCATCGGTGTGCGCGAACCGGTGCGCACGTAGCCGCCTTCTTTGCCGGGCAGTGCGCGGTATCGCATGCCGATTTCGTCGCCGTAATACAGGAACGGCACGCCCGGCATCGCGAACAGCGTGCAGTATGCCAGGGCGATTTCGCGCTGCGACAGTCGCGGCGCCACGCGTGCGGTGTCGTGGTTGCAGGTGATGAAATTAAAATTTCCGTCGGCCGTTTCCGCTTCGCGCAGACGCGGCTCGTACTCGTCCAGGAATTTGCTGATCGGCGTGCCGGAATCGGCGTTGAAATAGCTCTTGTCGCCCTTGCGGCTCAACGGGTCGTCCACGTTGCGCAACAGCATGTTGTAGCCGTTGGGAACGCCGTCCCAACGCCAATCGAGATAGAAATCCATGTCGAAGCCGGCGGCCATCGACTCCTCTGGCCGTCCCCATTCCGAAACGAACGCGGCTTCGGGGAAGGCCGGGCGGATCCGGGCGAACATGTACTGCCAGGTGCGGATGGTGTAAGGCTTGCCCTCATCGTCCTTTTTGACGAGGCTGTCGGCCATATCCACGCGGAAGCCGTCTGCGCCACGGGAAAGCCAGAACCGCATGACGTCCACCATCGCGTCGCAAGTGGCCTTCGCGTCCGGACCAAGGGCTGGCTTCTGCCAGCTACGTTCGGGGTGCGCGAAACCGTAGTTGAGCGCCGGCTGGCATTTGAAGAAGTTCAAGATGTAGGTACCGTTGCGGGGCGATTCGCCGCCGATGAATGGCAGTCCGTCGCCACCGGAGATCCATGAGTCTGTCCAGATGTAGCGGTCGGAATAATTGTTTCGTTCGACCTTGCAACTGCGGTGGAACCACTCGTGTTCCTCGCTGGTGTGGCCTGGCACGAGATCGAGGATCACGTGCATGTCGCGCCGGTGGGCGGCGTCGAACAACGCAATGAGATCGTCGTTGGTGCCGTAGCGTGATGCCACCTTTTTGTAGTCGCGCACGTCGTAGCCGGCGTCTTTGAATGGCGAGTCGAAACAGGGATTGAGCCAGATCGCGTTGCATCCGAGATCCTTGATGTAGTCCAGTTTTAAAGTGATTCCGGGGATGTCTCCGATGCCGTCGCCATTGGAGTCGACGAAGGACTGTGGATAGATTTCATAAAAAATTGCGTCGGCAAGCCATTTGGGGTGGGGGTGTTTCGCGGGGGGAAGCATGAGGGTGTGTCTCCTTGATATTTCGCGGTTTGCGGTGTTTCTTTGAAACAATCATAGCGCTGAATTGCAAACGTTGGCAGAAACGTGCTACACTAACAAGCACTGATGCATTTTCGGTAGCCCCAATGCGGTCGGCAATCATCCGAGAAACGATGATGTGAACGTATGCAGGGTTTTGGTCCATACCATCCAACCGGAGATGTTGCAGAGCACAAGGATATGTGAGGAAAGGAAGATCAATGAAGATCGATTGGAAGAAGGCAATCGGACTTACTGCTGCTGTTGCCATGCTGGTTCCGCTCGCTGCGTGCGGCGGCTCCGACAATGGTGGAAGCGATAAGAAGGCCTCCGGCACCCAGAACATCACCCTGAGCGTCTGGGCTCCGCAGGAAGACCAGGCCAAGGACACCAACTGGCTGGGCAAGGTCGAAGAGAACTTCGCCAAGGCGCATCCGGAATACAATATCACGTGGAAGAATGATGTGGTCTCTGAAGGCGATGCTTCCAAGCAGGTCAGCACTGATCCGTCCGCGGCAGCCGATGTCTATATGTTCGCTTCCGATCAGTTGGGTGTTCTAATGGACGCCAAGGCCATTGGCCAGCTGGGCACCGACGCTGAGAAGCAGGTGAAGGAACAGAACGGTGACCTCGAAGTCAACTCCGTCACCGGCACCGATGGCAAGCTCTATGGCGTGCCGTACACCGACAACACGTGGTTCATGTACTACAACAAGTCTAAGATCACCGAGGATGAGGCCAAGGACTTCGATACCATCCTTTCCAAGGCCAAGGTCGCGTTCTCCCTGCAGAATTCTTGGTACATCAACGGCTTCTATGATGGCCTGAGCCTGTTCGGCGAGAAGGGCAATGATGCTGACGCAGGCATGGTCTTCCCGAAGGACGGCGCCGATATCACCTCTTATCTGGTTGATGTGGTCGCCAACCCGAACTTCTCCAACGACGATGGCGCTTCCGGCCTCGCAGCCATCAAGGATGGCTCCGCCGACGTGCTGTTCTCCGGTACCTGGTCCGCTAAGGACGTGAAGGAGGCCCTGGGTGACAACTACGCCGCCACCTCTCTGCCGACCTTCACCGTGAACGGCCAGAAGAAGCAGATGAAGTCCTTCGCCGCCACCAAGGCCGCTGCTTACAACCCGAACGCCAAGAACCCGAAGGCCGCCGCTCAGTTCGCGGCTTACCTCGGCTCCACCGAAGCTCAGAAGCTGCACTACGAGATGCGCGCCATCCCGCCGACCGACAAGTCCCTGTCCGACCTGACCACCGACGACATCGCAGCCAAGGCCCAGGCCGACACCATGGCCAACACCGCCCTCCTGCAGTCCGGTCTGTCCGGTATGAACGATTGGTGGACTCCGGCCGAAACCTTCGGCAAGGCCCTGGTCAACAAGGAAATCACCAAGGACAACGCTGCCGCCAAGTACCAGGATTGGGTCAAGCAGGCCGGTGGCAAGATCGCTGAGTGAAATCAGTAATTCTAAAAATCCAATAACTGAAGAATGCAGGGTGGTTGGCACTGCCAAATCCCCCCAGCCACCCTGCAGCTTTGAGAGACGCTTCGAGTCGCGGTGTCTCTCTCCACTTTGCATAGTGGCTCACTCCTCCTCCGAGCTTTGCATTCCCGGGCAAGGTTTTTAAATTCTCCTTCCCCTTGTCCGGGAGCAAAGCTTTTTTTATCTTTCAATATCCATATGAGAGGGCAGTCGAAATGACAGCAACAACTCTTTCCCCACGGGAGATGAAGCGCCTTCGGAAGCAGGGTGCTGATTATGTTTCTCCGTCGCCTTACACGGTAAGGGCGGCGTTCCGGCGTGGTGACCTGTTCACTAAGCTTTCCGCAGTGGTGTTTGGTCTTGGCAATATCGTGCGCAAGCAGTATGTCAAGGGCATTACCATGCTGGCGCTGGAAATCGCATACTTCGTGTTCATGGCAATCAGTGGCGTGGACTATCTTTCCAAGTTGCCGACCTTGGGCACCAATGCAGGCGGCAAGAAGCTGGTCGACGGCTTCTGGGTCTACACCGAACCTGACCGTTCCGTGGTCATCCTGTTGTACGGTGTCGCCACTCTGGTTATCACCGCTGCTTTCATCGGCCTGTGGGTCATGTCCGTGCGCTCTGCATACAAGTCCCAGGTGCTGCTCGAGGAGAACGGCAAGGCTCCGAGCTTCATGGACGATGTCCGCGAGCTGCTCGATGCCAAGGCGCACGTTCTGCTGATGTTCCTGCCCACGCTGGGCATCGTCGTGTTCACCGTGCTGCCGTTGATCTTCATGATTTCAATGGCATTCACCAGCTATGACCACAAGCACCTCGTGCTGTTCCACTGGGTCGGCTTTGAGAACTTCGCCAAGGTTTTCTCCAACAGCGGCGGCACCGTTAACGCCGTACTGTTCGGACGTGTGCTGGTGTGGACATTGGTCTGGGCCTTCTTCGCCACCTTCCTGAACTTCTTCCTCGGCATGTTCGTGGCTATGATCATCAATCGCAAGACCACCCACTTCAAGGGTTTCTGGCGTGCCTGCTTCTCCATGTCCATCGCCGTTCCGCAGTTCGTGTCTCTGCTGGTCATGCACACCATGCTCCAGCCGCAGGGTGCGGTGAACCGCATGCTGCAGACGTGGGGTTGGATTGACGGCCCGTTGCCGTTCTTCACCAACGCCACTTGGGCCCGCGTCACCGTGATCATCATCAACCTGTGGGTCGGTATCCCGTACACCATCATGCAGATCACCGGTATTCTGCAGAACATTCCGGCCGATCAGTATGAGGCGGCGAAGATCGACGGTGCCAACTGGTGGCAGATCTTCACGAAGATCACCATGCCGTACATCATCTTCGTGCTCACTCCGTACCTGATCACCACCTTCACCGGCAATGTGAATAATTTCAACGTCATTTACCTGCTGTCCGGCGGCGATCCTACGCCATTGGGCGATTCCGCAGGCTCCACTGATTTGCTTATCACCTGGCTGTACAAGCTGACCGTGGACAAGCAGGATTACAATCTCGGTGCCGTGATCGGCATCATGACCTTCGTCGTGTTGGCCATCGTTTCGCTGATCACCTACCGCAATTCCGGCTCCTATAAGAATGAGGAGGCATTCCGATGAGCAACAAGCATTCCGCAACCAAAGTGGAAAGCCACGGCCTTCTGCACGACCAGAAGATCCGCCGTATCACCGGCGACGTGTTCGCCCACTTGTTCCTGGCCATTCTGGCCGTCATCTGGCTCGTCCCAATCGTATGGGTGTTCGCGGAGTCGTTCAATAAGAACACCGCCCCGTACACCAGCTCCTTCTTCCCGAAGGAGTGGACTCTGGACAACTATAGGGTGCTGTTCACCGACCGCAACGTGTTGGACTTCCCGAAGATGTTCGGCACCACGTTCATCATCGCCTGCTTCACCTGTGCGATTTCTCTGATCTTCGTGCTCTCTGTGGCATACTGCATGAGCCGTATGCGTTTCCGTGTGCGCAAGACTTTCATGAACGTTGTGCTGATTCTTGGCATGTTCCCGGGTATCATGGCCGTCACCGCCATCTACTTCATCTTGAAGGCCTTGGGCCTGTCAAGCGGCACCATGACTACCGTGGCGTTGATTCTCGTGTACTCCGCCGGTTCCGGCGCTGGCTTCTACGTGATGAAGGGCTATATGGACACCATTCCGACCTCGCTGGACGAAGCCGCCCTGCTCGACGGTTGCACCCGTTTCCAGGTGTTCCATAAGATCATCATCCCGATCTGCAAGCCCATGATCGTCTACCAGGCCATCATCGGCTTCCTGACCCCGTGGCTCGACTTTGTCATGGCCAAGGTGATCTGCCGTACGCAATCCAACTACACCGTGGCATTGGGCCTGTGGCTCATGCTGCAGAAGGAATATATCCAGAACTGGTTTGCCCGCTTCGCCGCGGCCGCGGTCGTGATCTCCGTTCCGATCGCCATCCTGTTCATTGTGATGCAGCGCTTCTATCAGGAGTCCATGTCGGGCTCCGTGAAGGGCTAAAGAAAGGCAAAGGATATGACGCTCGTAGACAGCTTCGCACAGCCGAACACGAGCGTCGCCGAACCGTTCCCGCTGTGTCTGGAACGGCCGCTGGGTGCCGTTGTTACTGAAACCGGCACCCAGTTCGCTCTCTGGGCTCCTTCCGCACAGAAGGTGACCCTGAGACTGTTCTCGCGTGGCTCCATGGGGGAAAGCGGCGACGCTCTGATTGGACAGTACCTGATGCGTCCTGAAACCGACGGTTCCTGGACGTACGATTTCGCCGACAACAAGCACGGCGTGTATTACGACTTTTTGATTGAACGCGATTGCGGTTCCGTGGACCGCGTCGCCGATCCGTGGGCGCGCGGGGCCGGTGTGAACGGCCGGCGCAGCATGGTCGTGGACTTCAGCCGCACCAATCCGGACGGCTGGGACCACGATCACACACCGGACGTGCCGCTTGCACAGACGGTGGTCTGGGAAACCCATGTGGGCGATTTCAGCAATGATCCCGCCGGCGGTTTCCCCGAATCGCATCGGGGCAAGTATCTGGCGTTCACCGACGACGGTACGTCTCTGGACGGGCATCCCGACTTTCCCACGGGCATCGCATATCTCAAGAAACTTGGCGTCACCGCGGTGCAGCTCATGCCGATTTACGATTTCGGTTCCGTGGACGAAGAGACCTGCGATCGCTACAACTGGGGGTACGATCCGGTCAATTACAACGTGCCGGAAGGCTCGTATTCCACCAATCCGTTCGACGGGTCGGTGCGCATCCGCGAAGTGAAGCAGATGGTGCAGGCGCTGCACAACGCCGGCATCAAAGTGATCATGGACGTGGTCTACAACCACATGTTCTCGCCCGATAATTGGTTTGAGCGGTCGGTGCCGGACTATTTCCTGCGCCGTAAGCCCAACGGCGCGCTGGCCAACGGATCCGGCTGCGGCTGCGATATGGCCACCGAACGCAAGATGTTCCGCCGTTTCATCGTGGAATCCGTGACGTTCTGGGCTCGCGAATACCATATAGACGGCTTCCGTTTCGACCTGATGGGTCTGATCGACGTGGACACCATGAATGCCGTGCGTGCTGCTCTGGATGAGATTCCCGGCCGTGGACGCGACATTCTCATGTACGGCGAACCGTGGTCCGCGGGCGCCACCGCGCCGCTGCCCAGCGACACCGTGCTGGCTGACAAGTCAGGCCTGTCGAAGCTTGACAGTCGCATCGGCCACTTCTGCGACACCACGCGAGACACCATCAAGGGCCATGTGTTCTTCTCGGACCGCCCGGGTTATGTGAACGGTGGCATGCACGAGAACGTAGCGGCTGCGCGTGAGGCCGTGGACGCGTGGCGTCGCGGCAAACATTCGGAAGGAGTGGCAGGCCAGGTCATTCAATACGTGTCCGCGCACGACGACCTCACGCTGTGGGACAAGTTGTGCGCGAGCTTTGCGGCTGGTTCGTTGGGCAGCACCGTGGCCGAAGGTGTTAACGAAAATACTGTGGATGTGCCAAAAGTCATGTATGACGCCGATTTCTCGGCGGAAGGGCTGGCCGGTGTCGGTCCGCAGATTGCGGCCGCGCTGACCGACGTGATGGACGCCAACAAGCTGGCTGTGGGTATCACGCTTACCTCCGCTGGCATCCCGTTCATGCTGTCCGGCGAGGAGTTCGCACGTACCAAATTCGGTAGCTCTGATTCTTACGATTCCGCCAAAGAGCTTAACTGGCTCGATTGGAACCGTGCATGGCAGAAGCGCGATTTGATTGAGTATTACGCGAAGTTGATTGCATTGCGCAAGTCTGATCCACAGTGGTTCGACGGCAATCGCAATATCGTCGATACGGAAGGCGACGAACTCGTGTTCCGCGTCGGCGATTATCTGATGGCCGCCAATCCAGGCAGACACGTCGGCGTTATTGACGTGGCCGTAACGGGTTTGGAACCGATTGGCGGAATACGGAGATACTGGTGTGGTCTCGGCTCGTCCGTCAGTCCGGTGGAAGGCAATGTGAGCGCAGGTGATGGCGATTATTTGATTGTTCCACCGCATACGTTTGCAATCTGGCGGTTGCAGTAATACTCTCAGTAGGGAAGCTACAAAACGGCGACCGCAAAGCTGCGGTTGCCGTAACAGATACGGCAATGGGGCCGGAAAACCAGAAAGGATACGAGAAGTGGGAGCCGGAGCTCATAATCCACGATATGAGGTGGTATTTTTCGACCTCTACGGGACGTTGATCGACATTCGTACAGACGAACAGAGCGAAACCGCCTGGCAGGCGCTATATGACTGCGTTTGCGAACTGGGTGCCGACTACGAATCGGTCGACGAAATGCGCGAACGCTTCGAAAAACTTGAGGCCCGCGAAATGGTCCATCAAGCCGATCGTGCAATCGTCCGTAACGGATGGGATGAATTCGATATCCTGCCGGTCTACCGGTCGCTGCTGATGAACCGTAGTGAGGAGGCTGAAAAGAAACTGGCACTGCCGCAAGCCGCGCTGAAAGCCGCATGGGCGTTCCGGCAGGGCAGCACCAGCATGATCCGCCTGTATCCGGGCGCACTCGACATGATCGAAGCATTGCAGGAGGCCGGCGTCGTCGTGGCGCTGCTAAGCAACGCACAAGCCTGCTATACTCGCCCCGAACTGGAAATGACCGGCTTGGCGAACGTACTGGACGACGTGATTATCTCCAGCGAAGAGAAAATCCGCAAGCCTGCCCGCGACTTGTACATGTTGGCTCTCGACCGCGAGTTCGTAATCGCAAAAAACGCGCTCATGGTGGGCAACGATGAAGCAAACGATATTATCGGAGCCAATTCCGCCGGTCTCGACGCAGCATACTTCCGTACGGAAATTTCGCCGATGAGCGACCCGCCCAAGTCGGAGCATGCGGTATGTTCGTTTACCGGTGCCGACTACGACGGTCTGCTGAAATTCGTGCTGAACGCGTGAAACGCGCGTAGGTTGCGTCTTGGGCGTACTGGGCGTCTTGGGCGCACGAAAGGCCGTATGCGGAACTGAGGAGGACATATGGAAAGCTATGTCGAGCAGGGTGCTGGAGCTGATTCGATTGAACAGATCGGATTCGGCGGCGCTCGCCGTACCAAGAAGAAGCACCGCGGACTGACGGTGTTCCAGCTCAAGGTCATCGGCGCTGTGGCGTTGGCTCTGTCAGCTGGTAGCACCACTATTGTGCCGCTGTTTTTCGGTTCCGACGTCAATAATATGACGTCGCTGACGGCGATGGTCTTAAGCGAGGTCATATCTTGGTTCGCCATTCCGATCTACGCGTGGCTGCTGGTGCAGGGTTTCCGTGAAACACATAGTCGCGTCGCGTATGGTCTACGGCTGTTCATCCTCGCCGTGGTGTGTGAGGTGCCGTACGACCTCTGCACGTCGCATAAGGCTTTCGATTTTGGCTCGCAGAACCCTGTTTTCGGTCTGTTCATCGCGTTCGTTGTGCTTGCCGTGTTGGATTGGGTGGCGGCGCGCTACCAGAAGTCAATGAAGATTGTGCTGTCGGTCGGTCTGGTGTTGATCGGACTGTTGTGGGATCTGCTGCTGCGCGTCGGCCTGCGCCAGCATATGATGAGCGTCGGCTCGGTGACGCTTGGTTTCGTGCTGATTTTCACGTTGATGCGCCAGCATGAGAATTCGATGATGTTCACTGCCGGCCTGTTTGGCGCGGTGATGATGATTATGCCTGGCATTGGCGTTGCATTCGTGCATTATTACAACGGCGAGTTGGGTTATAAGCGGCAGTGGACGAAGTGGGCTTTTTACGCGGCTTATCCAGTTATTTTGATATTTTGTGCTATTGGTGCAACATTAGCGTGATTTTTGACAACGTTCGCAGTATAATAGTAGCAATATGAGAGAGCATCGCCGCTCAAGCGAGTGTTTCCAAGGCTGGGAACGTTTGTGATTATGATGCTAGAACCGCAAAGGGGTTGAGAGATGGATAGAGCAGGCATTCGCGAGGTGGCCAAGGCCGCGGGTGTGTCGATTTCCACGGTATCGCGCGCGTTCACGCGTCCGGAACTGGTGTCCGAACGTACACGTCGCAAGGTGCTGGAAACTGCCGACAAGCTTGATTTCAACATCTCCCGTTCCGCCACGTCGCTGAAATCCGGCCAATCGTACCGTGTGGCGATGCTGATGAATGAAGAGATCACTAGCTGGTTCAATACGGAAGTGTTCGCTGGAATCGAATCCGTCATGCATAATGCCGGGTATGACGTATCGCTGTTCCAGCACGTCGACACCGCCGAAAACCGCCGCGACTTCTTCACGAATCTGCCGGTCCGCCGCAACGTGGACGCAGTATTCGTAACGTCGTTCGGCGTGGATCCGAAGGAAATCCAGCAGCTCAAACGCATCCACGTGCCGATCATCGGCATCAATACGCCGACGCAAAACGGCTTCGACGCCACCATCTCCATCGACGATGAGGACGGCATGTTCACCGCCGCCCAGCATCTGATCAATCTGGGGCACAAGAATATCGTGTACGTGTGCTCCGACGCGGTCGATTCCATTAATTCCTCCATCGATGCGCGAGGACAGGGCTTCATCCGCGCCTGCAAGACGATGGGGGCCTCCCATGACTTCAAGTGGCGCGTCGTCTCTGTGCCGCGTGGCAAGACCTTCGCCGACTCGGCGTTGACCGCGCTGCTTGCGTTGGACGAGTTCCCGGACGCGATCTGCTGCCAGATGGATATGATGGCGATTCCGCTGGTGTTGCGTTTGGAACGTTACGGCCACCACACGCCGAGTGACTATTCGATTATCGGCTTCGACGATTCGCCGTACGCCGACACTGTGAACCTGACCACCATGCGCCAGGATCCGTATGCGATGGGTCGCGCGGCCGCACAAAAGGCCATGAAGCTTATCGAAGGCGAGCCGCTTGAGAACGCGCATGAGATTGTGCGCGCCCAGCTCGTGCTGCGTGGCACCGATTCCGTGTATGGCACTGGCCGCTGAGAGCCGAGTCTCATTGTCCTTCCGCAGCCCGTCAATGCCGACGGGCTGATTGTGATGGCCTGGGGTGGATTGATAAGGGATACCCCCACTGTAGTCATGGTGTGTGGCATACGTTTTCATGAAAAAATGAAACAATTTGCAGTGATGTGTTTCATGACACGACCATCGGGGGCTGATGAATGATGAATTTCATTCAATGATCAGCATGTGTTTTTGATTTTGCAATCGTTGACAAACCGTTGAATATCAGGCTTTAAAGCGTTGTCCCCGTGAGAGGGGATAAAAAAACGTATCAGGGGAGGGGGTATGGGTTCTTTTTGTTTCATTTTGTTTTCATAACTGCAAAGGTTATCATAGTAAACCGTAGGTCAGAGAAAAAGGGGAAACAGAGGTTTCCGGCTGTGTTGCCGGAGATGGGAACAGCGTAGAAGCTATACGTAAAACAGAAGTGATAACGGCATTATGCAAAGGATATCAACCCTCGAGTTGAGGGGCTCAGAAGGGTGAACACTTTGCGGATAGGGGACAAGATGAGGCAATGGCGTAATGGTGCCGGCAACGCACCACGACACTATGCAGGAACGCGACCGACCGCCGGTCGCGTCTTTTCGCGTACCCGCTCCCTGACCGCCGCCGCCATAGCGGTAGCCATGATGGCCACCGTAGCAGTAACTTCCCTCCTCCCCGCCTACAATGCCAAAGCTGATGAAAATCACAATGACGGCGCAATCTGCACGCCTACCAGCATTTCCCTCGGCACCAATACCGGTAGTGGAACGGAAGATACTGGCATCGCCACGTATGCAGGTGGCGATATGTATGTGGGTCAGAAGGTTTCTGGCGACATGAACAACACCTCGGGTCCTACTGGTTCATATGCTGCTGAAGCCGAAGGCCTGACCGCAGTGAACGGCAAGCTGCTCATGCACCCGCTTAAGGGTCTATGGACTTCGTACTATACAGATGGCACGAGGAACGGCTATATCAAGGATTACAAGGGCTTCCGATTCGGCATTGTGGGCTTCGGTGGCCAGTACCGTCCGAAAACGGGTTCTTCTACACTTGAGGTGAGAGGCAACAGCTCCGATAGCAGCATCGACTGGGTTGGCGGTGCGCAGTCTTGGGGTAACGCCGGCTGGATTGGCCAGACTAAGCCCACGGAGCCGAATTACACGGCTAATATCGCTGGCGACCAGACCACGGTATATGGCGGCTCGTCAAATGATATTCTCGGCAAAGGTTCGAGTAATACGAACAAGTACAAGTATGACGATCGTGCATCCGTGTATGTTCCGGAAGGTACACAAGGCACCGTCAACTGGCAACAGAATGACAATCAGATTGGTTCCACAGGCGAGACGTTCGATGGTTTCGGCTCGTATATCAAGACCTTGTCGGGCAACCTGGGCAACCTGGGCAACCTCAGTAAGCAGCAGTCGGAGAGCATCTATGTGGCTGACGCTAAGACAACTACCGACAGCGAGTACTACAACGATCTGGTACGCGCCAAATTCGATGGCACATATAGCTTCAAGATCAGCAGTGTGCACGAGAAGATCATCGAATTCGTGGGCAATGGCACATCCTCCATGCAGGTGTTCAATCTGCCGGCAAGCATGCTCAATGATTCTTCTTCGTATACTGGTGTTAGTTTCTCGTTCAAGAAGATTCCGGACACTTCTTCCGTGGTCATTAACGTGACCGGTGGGAACGTGGATTTCCACAACGGTTGGCGGTTCTGGTGGACCGACAATAACACCACGAAGGAATTGGGCGGTTCGTACACTGACGGTGATTACGCCAAGCGTGCTCAGCAGATTATGTGGAACTTTGCCGATGCGAGCAACGTGGTCATCCGCGGTGGTCAGGGTAGCGGCACTACTACGCGTACAAGAGTGAATTCCACGGCGGAAGAGAAAGATAACGTGTGGGCCGGCACGTTCAAGATGGAAACCAAGGATGATCCGGCCGCGGGTATGCTCGGCAGCATCTTGGTACCGAACGGTAGTTTCGAATCGCATGTGAGCACCAATGGCCGCGTATGGGTCGGTAAATCGTTCGCCATGTACAACCCTGATGCGGTGGGCAATACTGGTGGGGACGGCATTTTCTATCAGTTCATCAACTACGAACGTAGCCATTCCGCTTCGGCTCTGGATATGGACCAGGAACGCCACAACCTTCCGTGGAACGGCTCGTATTCTACTTCTTGTGCGGCAATCGCATGGGACAAGGTGGATGACACCGCTGAGCACAAGGCTCTCGGCGGAACCAGCTGGACTGTGTATGGCAAGAAGGACGATGCGGTAAACGGCACGAACGCTCTTGCCACCATCGCCGATGGCGGTTGGAACGATGATGCTGATGCGGAAGGTTCGTTCCAGTTGGGCAACCTCGCCAAGAACGGCACCTATTTCCTGAAGGAATCGGGTACGGCTGAAGGTTATGCGCAGAACACCAATATTTACCAGATCAATACTGGTAACAGCACTACCGAGGCTGCGACAACCATCGCCAACGTTTTCGACAGTGCCGGTAGTGCAATCAGCACGGATGCGGACAAACTGTTGACCGACGGCAAGATCATCAATAAGAAGACCGGTTCGGCGATCGAATGGCAGAAGGTCGATGGCACCGACAACAGCACATTGCTGGCCGGTTCGACGTGGACGCTCTCCAAGATGAATGGCAATACTGCTGAGCAGTCTTGGAACATTACTGACGACCAGTCTGGCACAGAGGTCAAAAGCATTACGATTACGGATGCAAGCGGGAAACCTGTCACATCCGTGTCGTTCACTGATACCACCTCGCAGACGTTTATTGCGACTGCCTACGACCAGAATGGTAATGCGATTAGCGGCGCCAAACTGAGCTGGTCGTCCGGCGATAACACAGTTGCATCGGTTGACCAGAATGGTACCGTCACCCCGAACGGTAGTGGCCATACCACGATTACCGTTACATCGGCTGATGACAAGGTCAAGTCATCGTTCACCGTCGATGTCACCGGCGTGACCATAGTGTCTTCCGTGTCGATCAACGGCTACAGCAATGGAGGCACAATCAATCTTGAGAAGGGCAAGACCCTCAATCTGACTGCTTCTGTGGCTCCTGCAGGCAACACTGTTACATGGTCTACCTCCAGCGCGAATAACGTCTCGCTGAGCGCCCGCATTGGCACGAACGTCACTTTGACCGCGAACAGCGTGACCTCAGAACCCGTTACCATCACGGCCAAGGAAGATTACTCCAGCCAGACGTTCACTTTGAAGGTGAACGTGATTGCCAAGCAGTACCTCACGCTCTACTTCCAGGCGCAAACTAACTGGCCCGCGGATAATGTCAAGGTGCATTACCAGACCACGAACGACACTGTTTGGGCGGACATCAACATGACGCAAATGGATGGCTCCTGCAACAGCTATGCATATGCGAAGATTCCGTTGACGGGTAGCAATGCGATTGACTCGACTAGCCAGTTCGGATTCAAATACATCAGCGGCGATACCAGCAAGTGGTATGGGGCTAGGGGGTCGTCTGACGACATTCCAAAGGAAGGCGACAACTTCAAGTTCACCAACGGTAGTGAGCTTCCCGATGTTGTGGTGATTTCCGCCGGACCGTCGTATTCGATCACAGCTCCTTCGGGTTGCGCCGTCACCTCCACCGCAGCATACAGCAGCCGTCGTGTTGCCGCCCGCAGTAACGAGCATCGCGCGGTCGCCTCCGTGCTGCGAACTCAGGGCAGCGTGATGAACGTGGCTAACGAGACCACGGGCACCAAGGTGGATGAGGACACGGCTGCTGGCAAGTTCAAGGTTTCCGACCTTGCGGGTGGCACGTACCAGCTGAAGGAGAAGACCGCCCCGAACGGTTACGAAGTGTCCGATACGGTGTACACGATCACCGTCCAGAATGGAACCGCTACTTGGAGCCCGGCGTTTGGCGCAGATAACACTGGCAACAAGATTGCAAACACTCGTAAGACTGGTAGCGTGACGTGGACCAAGGTGTCTTCGGATACCAACAATTCTGATCCGCTTTCCGGTTCCGAGTGGACCCTCAAGCAGACGAAGACTTTCTCTTGGGATAATGGCGTGGCCAAGTACACCGATGTCACTTCGGACGCCACGCTTGGCACGGTCACCGACTGCGTAGATAGGCAGAACGGCGTTGCCAATTGCTCTACCCAGACTGATGCATATGTTGATTTGGATGGAGCCTCCGGCAAATTCAAGATCAGCGGCTTGGGCTGGGGCGAGTACGAACTCGTCGAATCCAAGGCTCCTGACGGATACGACCTTGACGCCACTTCGCACAAGTTCCGTATCGGCCCGCTGGAAGGCGGCAATATTGTCGGCGACTGGTACGCGAGCGACAACTTCAACACGACTGGTACGTCTGCTTACAACGCAGAGACTTCGTTCACCGTCAGTGGTGGCAGCATCGAGAACCGGCCGGGGGCGATTTTGCCGGCTACGGGCGGCGAAGGGGATTCATGGATTTACGCGACGGCGATGGCCGTGGCGTTGATAGGTGTTGTTGCGGCTGGAATGGCCCTCAAGGTCAGGAGGCGGCAATGATGAACTCGTCTAGGGGAAGGGGGACCGGTCCGTAGCGTAGCGACCCAATGCCCACTAGGCAATAACTGAACACACATAACTGAAGATTCAAGATTTCAAACAAGAAAGAAAGGGAGAACAATGAATAAGGTTCTCAAGGGCCTCGTCGCTGTGGCAGCCACCGCGGCAATGGCCGTCGCCGGTTTCGCCGGTGCCTCCACCGCCATGGCGGCTGAGGGTACACATACTGTCACTATCAGCCCGGCCAAGTCTGGACACACGTACGAGGCATACCAGATTTTCACTGGCAACCTTGGCACAGACGGTTCCTTGGGCAATGTCGTATGGGGTACTGGCGTTGACCAGAGCAAGCTTACTGATGAAAGCACCGATACTCTAATTAAGGGCAAGGATGCTGCAGCTGTTTCCCAGGATTTGGCTGCTAAGAGCAGTAATTCCACGGAGGCTAAGGCATATGCCACGGCGTTCAGTGGCGTGCTCTCCACCACTCATACTGATTCCAGTGATTTCGTCTCGACTGGTGCTGGTTCCTACACCATCTCTGGCCTGAGTGACGGTTACTACCTTATTCAGGATAAGGCCGAAACTCTGAACGGGAAGAACGATGCCTATACTTCCTTCATTCTGCAGATCATCGGCCAGGATGTAACGGTTGCACCGAAGAGCACCCAGCCGACCGTCGACAAGAAGATTCAGGATGAGTTTGATGATGCTGAGGCTGGTGCAACTAAAGGTTGGGGCAATACTGCTGACCACGATATTAACGAGTCCTTCCAGTTCAAGCTCGATGCCAACATCCCTGCCGAAGCCAATCTCGCTGATTACAAGACCTACGAAGTTAAGTTCAACGATACGATGAGCAATGGCGTCACCTTCGAATCCATCGCATCCGTCAAGGTGAACGGCAATGATGGCACTGCCGCTAAATCTTGGACTCTTAGCACGAGCGATTACACCAAATCCGACATCACTACTGATGGTACAACTGGTGAGCAGTCCTGGTCCCTGACCATCAACGATGTCATTGCCGAGTGCAACGGCATCAAGATTGCCCAAGGCTTCACCGTTGAAGTGATCTATAATGCGCACCTTAATGAGAAGGCTACTATCAACTCCGCAACCGGCACCACGGACAACATGAACTCCGTCAACCTTGAGTACTCCAACAATCCGAACGCTGCGGGCCTCGGTAAGACCGAAGACAAGACTGTTTACGCCTTTACCTTTGGTATCACCAATAAGAAGGTTATTGACAGCGTGGACGGTGAGGCTCTTCCAGACGCAGGCTTCAAGCTGTATACGGATGAAGACTGCACTAAGGAGTATAAGCTCGTGAAGGATGACACTCTGAATGCTTACCGTCCGGCAAAGGATGGAGAGACCGCAGTGGAGATGAAGTCCGCTGTAGACGGTACTTTCCCGATCAAGGGCCTTGATGCAGGTACCTATTACCTGAAGGAAACCACCACCCCGAAGGGTTACACCACTGCTGCGGTCAAGACCATCACGATTAAGGCCACGCACTCCATCAGTGATGGCCAGCCAAATGTGGTTCTGTCTCCGGATTCCACCTTGGATAACAAGATCGTGGATAAGAAGGGCTCCACCCTCCCCTCCACCGGCGGCATGGGCACTGTGATCCTGTACGTGGCTGGCATCGCCGTGTTCGTGCTCGCTGGCGCGACCCTGGTGATGGCTCTGCGTCGTCGCAACGCCTGATCCTCCGGATTCCATAAGAATCTGAAGTAACCATGCGAAACCCGTGAGCCGCGTTGACGCAAGTCAGCAGCGGCTTACGGGAATCGCAATACATAATTTAAAAACTAAAAAATAATAACTGAACCCACATATGCTGGGCTGGACCACCTCAATCCCTTGTACACTGCCTAATTTTCTTGAGTATCCAGCCTGGCTCCATATATTTTCCGGTTTGCCGTTGGGGGCGAATCAAACATGCTTACTTTCCAATCCACAGAAGAGGGGTCGGCAATGAAGGAACGCACGATCGCAAGCCGCGTCATCGCCGCATGCTGTGCAATCGCCGCCACATTCGCCGCGGCAGCCTGTGCATTCACTACTCGCGATGCCGTCGCGGCTCCAACAACAGACTCTGCCAGCGGCAGCATCGCCATTTCGTACCACCATAAGAGCTCGGACTCCGAAACTGGCGACGATTCTACCAACTTCGCCATTTCGGACGCCAGCTTCAACCTCTACAAAGTCGGACAGATCCCGGCAAGCGGCGGCGCCACCTTCGAACCCGTCGCACCGTTCACCGACTCCACCGCCTACCCCGTCGACTGGTCGAAGATGACCGGCAAGGACGCGCAGGTGTGGCGAGACATGGCCAACACGCTCGCCGGACTCATCGCGGTGAACCAACCCGACGCCACGGCAACCGGCGTCACCAACACCTCCGGGCATCTGACCTTCACCGGACTGTCCGACGGCCTGTACTTGGCCGTGTCCGACAGCGTTGACGTGAAGGTCGCCAACGCCTCCGGAAAGAACCAGACATGGACGTGCTCTTCCGGCAGCATGCTCGTCGCAGTGCCCGAAGACGGCGTCTCCGGCGGGTCGCGTGTGCTGAGTATCGAACCGAAAACCGAATGTGTGGCGCAACCGCCGAAAACCGTGGAACGCACTGTGCGCAAAATCTGGAATGACCGGAACAATTCCGACGGCAAGCGCCCCGAATCCATCACCGTGAAACTCCTGCGCGACGGCGAGCCCGTGGAAAACGTGAAGCTGAACGAGTCCAACAAGTGGACGCATTCGTGGACAGCGCTCGACGCGGACCACGAATGGACCGTGGTCGAAGCGGCGGTGCCCGACGGCTACACCACCATCTCCGATGTGGAAGGCGACTCCACTGAAATCACCAACACGCACACGCCACCCACCACGCCGGACCAGCCGCACACCGGCGCCGACGTGCAGCAGGCCGCTTGGATTGCCGTGGCCATCTTGGGCGCGGGCTTGGTGCTGCTGATCGTTGCCAAGACGGCTTTGCGGAAGCGGGCGTAGCATAAATAACGTGACGGATGAATCGGACGCCAAGCCAGCTGCGCAAGTCGAATTGGGTGCGCAGGTTAAACCGGGTGCGCAGGTTAAACCGGCTGCCAAGCATAAGAAATCGAATGCGCTGCTCAATGTGATGATTGCCATTTCCGCAATCGCCATGATCGGCGCGCTGGGTCTCATCGCGTATCCGACATTCAGCGACTGGTGGAACCGCATGCACCAGTCATACGCCGTAGCAGGCTACGTGGAACAAACCAAAGACATGTCCGGCGCCGAACGCAAGGCCATGCTCGACGCGGCACACACCTACAACGAACGGCTCGCGGCCAACGGCGACCGATGGCACATGACCGACGCGCAGAAGCGCGAATACAACGAGACGCTCGACGTGACCGGAACCGGCATCATGGGGTACGTGACCATACCACGCATCAAAGTGAAACTGCCCGTCTACCACGGCACCAGCGACGGCGTACTGCAGATCGCCGCCGGACATTTGGCCGGCACATCGCTGCCCGTAGGCGGAGCGACCACGCACGCGGTGGTCTCCGGGCACACCGGCCTGCCGTCCGCGCGACTGCTCACCGGCCTCGACGAACTGAAAAAAGGCGACACGTTCGCCTTCCACGTGCTCGACGAAACCTACACGTACCAAGTGGACCAGATCTCAGTGGTGCTGCCGAGCGAAATCAGCAAGCTGAATATTGAGTCCGGGGCCGATTACGCGACGCTGATCACGTGCACGCCGTACGGTGTCAACTCACACAGGCTGCTCGTGCGCGGGCACCGGATTCCGAATCCGAAAGTGCCAGACAAGACGCAATACGACGAGCCGGGCGAAATGACAGCCGTGGCGGCTGCGGTGATCGGACTGCTCGTGTTTGTGGCTGGCTGCGCTTTTGTGGGGCTCGCGCGGCTATGGCGACGCTCCTGGATTGTGCGGCACGGGTTGTGTGCCGGGGCCGGCGCGCGCCATTCGTCTGGTGTTCGGGGGTAGTGTCTAGCCTAGCGCCGCCGCAGGCCGGTGACATCGCTTTTCCGGTGTGCGGGGGTGTGCGTCTGGTCGTGCTCGGTATGTGGTGCGTGGTGTTTGTGTGCTTGTGGTACGTGTTGCGTTTCAGTGTGTGTACTTGTGTTTGCGTGCGTGTGCATGTCTGATGTTGCGCAGGGGTGTTGTTGCGGTGCGCATATGGCCTGAATCGTGCTGAAGCATGGGTTGTGAGCGGATGGGGGTATTATTCAGCCTGTTTCGGACGCTTTTGATGCCCCTTTTGCTCATGACTTGCGGTTTTGACGGTTTTGGCGCGGTTGTGAGCGGATGGGGGTACGATTCTGGATGTTTCGGGCTGTTTTGATGTTGGGTGGCCTCCCCTTTTGCTCACGACTTGTGAGTTGGGCTGGTTTTGCTTGTCTGTGAGCGGATGGGGGTGTGATTCGGGCTGTTTCGGACGCTTTTGATGCCCCTTTTCGCTCATGACTTGCGATTTTGTCGGTCCGCGCGCGGTCGTGTGCGTACGGGGGTGTGTGCAATGGGTCTTGCGTGGGTGTAGGCGCGCGGGTGTGCCGGTGTAGGCGTGGGTGTAGGCGTGCGGTCGTGGTTTTGGCTGGGTATCTGGCTTATAGATGGCGGATTCGGCCGGGCGTCCGGTGGTATCTCGCTTATAGGTGGCGGGTCGGTTTGGGCAATAGGTCGTTAGGGGGTAGCATGCATGCCCCCTAGATGTCTTGTTTCCGCAAGGGGCCGCCATCTATAAGCGAGATACCATCCGTCGATCCTGCGAATCCGCCATCTATAAGCGAGAAAGCGCGTGAACCGGGCGCTGCGGCGGCGAAATCGCAAAATTATGGAATCGGCTGATTGCTGCGCGCGGCAGGTGGGTAGTATCGGGCGCGGAAGACGTGGAAGGAGCTGCCATGTGTGATGAAGGGGAAACTGCGGATCGGGCGGATGCCGTACGGACGGAATCACAAAAGATGGAATCGCGAGCGGGGGAGACGGCGCTTGATGGGTCGGCGCGCAGCATCATCGTGCTGATTGTGGTCGGCATGTTGGTGGGCGTGCTGTCGGGCACGTTCGGCATCGGCGGCGGCACGGTGATCGTGCCCGCGCTCGTCTGGCTCGGCCTGTCGCAACGCAACGCGGCCGCCACGTCCACGCTGGCGATCGTGCCGACCTCCATTTCCGGCGTCATTTCGTACGCGACCGGCGGGCACGTCGACTGGCTCGCCGCGGCGCTGCTGTTTTGCGGCATGTTTGTCGGCGGGCAGATCGGCAGTTGGCTGCTGTCACGGCTGCCGGAACTGGTGCTGCGGTGGATTTTCGTGGCGTTTCTCGTGTTCGTGGTGATCAATCAGGTGAGTTTTGTGCCGTCGCGCGACCACCAGATCGTCATGACGGTGGTGACCGGCATTGGCTTGGCGTTGCTGGGTGTGGTCATCGGCACGCTGGCGGGGCTGCTGGGCATTGGGGGTGGTGCGCTTGCGGTGCCGTCGCTGTCGATGCTGTTTGGCGCGTCCGACCTGGTTGCGCGCGGCACTTCGCTGTTGGCAATGTTTCCGAATTCGATCACGACCAGCGCGGCGAACTTGAAGCGCAGGCTAGCGCATGTGAAAACCGCGCTGATCATCGGGTTGGTGGCGGCTGTGACCGCGCCGCTCGGCACGTGGATTGCGGGGGAGGTTTCGCCACGAGTTGGGGCGATTATGTTCGCCTGCTATCTGTGCGTGCTGCTGGTGCGGTCCGTGTTCGTGGCCGTAAAGGCCACGCGCGCGGCGCGGGTTGCGCGGGGCTGAGTGGCGCGGGCATTTTTCCCAGTGGCTGGATGATTTAGTCGCGTGAGTGGTGCGTCAGAGGTGGTTTTTATCCAGTCACTGGGATTTTTGGCGTGTGAGTGGGGTCTGAGAGGTTGGATTTATCCAGCCAGTGGGGGATTTTGGTTTGTGGGGTGCGGTGGGGGTGTTGTTTGACGGAATATGGCGATTTTATTGGCCGTATTCCCCCTGTTCATGCGGTGGATATGTTGCGGTCATCATATGGCGATGAGTGTTCATCTGTCGTTCTTCTGTAGTGCGGTGTGCGTTGGCTTGCGGCGCATAGCGTGGGCGGTGGCATCGAAAGATCCAAGCAATGCAGCCGCGGAAAGGTTCCGCGCAGCCGGAAAACATGGTCGAAACGGGCGTTACCTAACGGGCGCAACCGAAACGGCAGGTTGGACGGCACGGAAGAAACTGCATGGAAGAAAGAAGAAACATGAGCAAGCACAAGGCTCTCACGGGCGCAATCGCAGCACTCGCCTCCGTCGCAACGCTCGGCGCGCTCGCCGCACCGGCGCTCGCAGCTGACACCACCTACAGCCCCAACGGCAAGCCGGTCGCGGAACTCGCCAAGCATGGCGGCGCGCAGCGCATCGCCACCATCGGCAACAAGAACGCGAAGAACGTCATCCTGTTCCTCGGCGACGGCATGGGCGATTCGGAAATCACCGTCGCCCGTGACTATCTGAAGGGCGCCAACGGCCACTTCGACGGACTTGACGCGGTCGGCCAGCCGAGCGCGCTTGACGACGTGCAGGCGGGCACCGGCCAGTACACGACCTTCTCGGTCGGCAACGGCAGCAAGGACAGCGCTGTCGGCAAGAATGGCGACGGCAAGCTGGTCGCCAACCCCAATCCGGGCAAGCTTACCCCCGTAACCGATTCCTCCGCATCCGGTTCCGCATGGGCCACCGGCACCAAGACCTACAACAACGCCGTTGACGTTGATATTTACGGCAATCCGCAGCTGAACCTCTTCGAGCTGGCCAAGGCGGCCGGCAAAGCCACCGGCAATGTGACCACCGCCGAAATCCAGGATGCTACCCCGGCCGTGCTGGAATCGCATTCGTCCGAACGTGCCTGCTACGACCCACAGGGCAAGACCGACGGCGCGTCCAACAATGCCTCCAAGCAGTGCCTCATCAACCAGCTTAAGGAAAACGGCGGCATCGGCTCCATCTCCGAGCAGCTGCTCGACACCCGCGCCGACGTAACCATCGGCGGTGGTTCCAAGTACTTCCGTCAGACCGTGCAGGGCGGTGAATACAAGGGCAAGACTGTGTGGGAGCAGGCCAAGGAAATGGGCTTCCAGACCGTCGAGAACGATCCGGCTGCCATGAACGCGCTGCAGTACAAGGACGGCCAGAAGAACGGCTTCTTCCTGCAGGTCGAGGGCGCCTCGATCGATAAGCAGGACCACGCAGGCAATGCCTGCGGCCAGATTGGCGAGACCGAATGATATCTCCGTGGTTGGGTTCGATAATCAGGAAATGATTTCCGCGCACATGCATCCCGCGCTGACCACCGTGGGTCTGCCACAATATGAGCTCGGTGTGATGGGCGTGCGAACGTTGTTGCGGCAGTGCGGCCGCGATGAGGATGATGGTGATGAACATGTAGTGACGAGGACGTTCGAGCCGATTTTCGTGCAATGTCCGGCGGTATCTAGGGATTCGGTGAAGAGGTTGTAGCATGGTCGTCGTAGTGCTGCGACACTCGTGGAAACACTCACGAAACGGTGGAAAAACGGCATTGTGCAAGGTGACTGCGTCAATCGTTTGACATTTTGATTTTAGTGCTATATCTATGCTTAATCGCTTAAACAGTTTAAGCGCTTAAACTGAATAATGCGAAGTAATACTGGTTCCTTCAAAAGGTAATCGCAGACGATTGCCGAGCGAAAGGCAAAGCAGCTGAAGAAAGGTAAAGATATGAAGCTTTATTACCAGTTCCCTGGCACTTGGTTCGGTGACTGCATGCCATTTGGCAAGGGCGACGAATTCTTCCTGTTCCACCAGCGGGACAATCGCAACCCGGAGCCGTTCGGAGAGCCGTTCGGCTGGGATCTTGCCACAACCAAAGATTTCGTATACTTCGGTACCACATATCGCACGATGCACGACGTTTGTCATCATCTGACGACGCTGTCAGAATCATTATTTTTTGGAGGAGATCATGAAGAAACTCACTCGTACCATCGCCGCAGTGTCGGCGCTCGCCATGTCCGTTGGTGCGCTCTCCGCATGCGGCGGCTCAAATGTCAACGCTGACAAAGGGCATGTATATTTTCTCAGCATGAAGGTGGAACAACAGGACCAGTTCAAGGAACTGGCCGAAAAGTTCACCAAGAAGACCGGTATCCAGGTCGATATCGCCACTGCATCATCCGACACCTACGAGCAGTCGCTTAAGAGTGAGCTGGCCAAATCCGAGGCGCCTACGTTGTTCGATGTCGGCAACAACGACTTTCTGAATTGGACTAATTATTATGCCGACATGTCGGGAACCAACATCTACAAGGATCAGGAGAACCCCGACTATGCGCTGAAGGATGGCGATACGGTTGGTGCTGTGCCCTACGTCATGGAACGATATGGCATCATCTACAATAAGAAGCTGCTGCAGAAGTACTTCGATTCTTCCTGGGCAAGCATTAAGTCGGTTGACAGCATCAACAATTTCAAGACACTGAAGACAGTTGCCGATGAAATACAAGCACATAAGGTTGAGATGGGCGTGAAAGGTGCGTTCACCTCCGCCGGCTTCGACACCAGCTCCATCAAACGTTTCGGTGATCAGCTGGCGCATATCTCCCATGTTGAACGGATCCTGATGCAACGTGGTCAGGCCGATCTTTGCGGCAAGTGGTACGTCGTCGAATCCGATGACCGAGAGCTCTTGAGGGACGGCGTGCCCGTACTGGCACAACTTATAGATGACAGGCAATGCCAGCTCGTCACTTTCGCAATACAGTGCGGTGGGGGCGGGGTCCATGGTCAGCAATGAATTGAGAATAGTGTTGGTGGCGTCTTCATAGTTGCGGATTGCGATGCGTTCCGCCGTCATCTTTCGCTTTTCGGCAGTTTCCATCAGCCCATGCAGACGCGCTTCTGCGCTGAAGACCATGTTCTGGTTATTGTCATTTGATGTCTCGTACGCATAAGCGATACGTCGGTGGCCCATGGAGAACAAGTGCTCCACAGCAACATGCATGGCCTGACGGTCGTCGATACTCACCGTGGCATTGAATCCGTTGATTGATGGAATGTTGATGCCGACGATCGGTACCTTCATGTTCGAAAGTTTTTTCGACCTCTTCGGGCACGATGTTGAAGGAGTTTACGATGACCGCGTCGACGTTGCGGCGTACCGGCAACGTTGCGAAGAACTCATGGCGGTCGTGCGCGTCGGCCATCTCGAAGATGGAAATGTCATATCCGGCCGGGTGCAGCACGGAATCCAATCCGGCATAGGTATTGGAATTGAACCAAGTCGAAATCGGATTGCTCATCAATAGCGCGACGCGGAACGATTGACCGGTTTTCAGTGCGGCCGCTGAGCGGGAGATGCGGTAGTCAAGTTTTTCCGCTGCTGCCATCACTTTGCTGCGAGTCTCCGGCAGCACCAGATTCGGTTTGGCGAATGTGCGAGAGACGGTCGAAATCGATACTCCCGCTTCGGCGGCCACGGCTTGGATGCTCGCTTTCATAGAGAATCCTCCACTGACGAACGACATTGCTGTCATGGCAACTGCTAGAGACACGTTAACATAAGTGTTTGCAACGGTTGACGTGCGTGTTCTGCGGATATGAAGAAAAGGGGTGCCGACGAAAATTCCGACAGCACCCCTCATGCGATGAAGTTAATCAGCCTTTGACAGCGCCGGCCATCACGCCCTTGATGATGTACTTCTGGCAGCACAGGTAGAATATGATGATCGGCACAATCGCCACCACCAAGCAGGCCATCATGGCGCCCATGTCCACTGATCCATAACCACCCTTGAGGTACTGAATCGCAATCGACATCGTCTTGAAACGGCGCATGTCCAACGTCAGGTACGGCAGCAGGAAGTCATTCCAGATCCACATCGTCTGCAGGATCGCCACTGAAATCAGGCTCGGGCGCATGATAGGCAGTACGATTTGGAAGAAGATTCTCGGTACCGACGCGCCGTCGATCATCGCAGACTCCTCGAGTTCGGACGGGATGCCCTTGACCACGCCAGTGAAGATGAACACGGCTAAGCCCGCACCGAAGCCTAGATACACAATCCACAGGCCCCATGGGGTGTTCAGGCCCATCATGTCGGCGAGCTTGGAAAGCGTGAACATGACCATCTGGAACGGAACAATCATGTTAAACAGGAACAGTGTGTACAGCAGGCGCGCAGCCCAGTTGTTCGTACGTACAATCCACCAAGCGCACATCGACGTGCACACGATGATCAGCAAGACCGCGCCGACCGTGATGACTACGGTCCAGCCAAAACTGCTGATTAGGTTCGTGCGCTCGATGCCTCTGATGTAGTTCTCCAGTCCCACGAAGGCCTTGCCGGTGGGCAGGGAGAATGCGTTGCGCGAGATGTAAGCCTTCTGCTTGAAGCTATTGATCAGCACCAGCACGATTGGATAGACCCATGCCAGTGAGACGATGGAAAGGAAAACCGTCCAGAATACAGGATGCTTGACCTTGTCGCTCATGCTTGGACCTCCTTGCTGGTGGTGAGCTTGTTCTGGATGAGGGCAATCACGGCCACGATGATGAAGAACACCACGGCCTTGGCCTGGCCCACGCCCTCGAAGCCGGCGCGTCCGTAGAACGTGCGGTAGATGTTCAGAGCCAAGAGCTCGGAGCTATTCGACGGGGCGCCATTGGTCAGGGCGAGGTTCTGGTCGAACATCTTGAAGCCGTTGGTCACCGTCAAGAATGTGCACACTGTGATTGACGGCATCATCAATGGAATCGTCACGTTGAACAGCGTCTGGCGGGAGTTCGCGCCGTCAACCGCGGCAGCCTCGATCACATCGCCGGGCAGGCCCTGCAGACCCGCGATGTAGATGATCATCATGTAACCGATTTGCTGCCAGCAGGTCAGCAGAACCATGCCCCAGAAGCCGTACACGCCCGAGAATGTGATCGAACGACCCCAGTGCGCCAGTACGCCGTTGAGCAGCAGTAGCCAGATATAGCCCAAGATGATGCCGCCGATTAGGTTCGGCATGAAGAACACCGAACGGAACAGCGTGGAGCCCTTGATGGCCTTGGTCAGCATGTACGCAATGGCGAACGCGACTACGTTGATCACCACGGTTGTCACAATCGTGAACAGGATCGTGTACACCAGCGCGTGCAGGAACTCCGGATCCGTGATTGTGTTTTGGTAGTTCGACACACCCACGAACGTGGCGTCAGTGACCGTGCTGAACTTGCAGAACGACAGGTACACGCCCATGGCGAACGGCACCAGGAAACCAATGACGAAAGCCGCGAACGTGGGTAGCGCAAACAGCGCCCACCACCTGCGAATTGCCTTGCCGGACATCGTAATCATTTCATGCCCACTTTCTCCTCCTTGGGTACACCCGGGGAACACCCCTCGAGTGATTCAACGACACTCAGTTCGACCGTGACCGCAACGTCGGGTTCGAACCGGTTCGATAATACCCTACTTCACAGATAAATAAAAGTCAAACATTGTCATGATTTTCATGCAACGTCAATTCATTTATCAAATGTGAACAGTATTCAAGAAGTTGCCAAAGCGGCAAAGGTGTCGGTTTCCACGGTGTCCAGATCACATTCGCCCGACCTGAGCTCGTATCTGAGGCGACACGGTCCAGGGTGTTGCGCATCGCCGACGAGATGAGTTTCTCCATCTCCCGTTCGGCCACTGCGCTCAAGTCCGGCAAAGCATTGCGTGTCGCCTTGCTGATGAGCGACCATATCCGACTATGGTTCAGCGCTTCCGTCATCGAAGGGTTGAACCAGGTTTTGCACGCAGACGGCTATGATTTATCGATCTTCCAGATCTCCAGTATCGAGGAACGCCGTGAGTTCTTTGATATGCTGCCGGTTCGTCGCAATGCCGACGCGGTGATCGTTGCTTCCATCGATGTCGATGCGCAGGAAAGCGCACAGCTGGCCAGCACCGGCGTACCAATTATCGGCATCAACTGTGTGAATCCAAGAGAATACGGTTTCACTGCGGCCGTGGGGATAGACGATGATCAAGGTTCGCGTCTGGTTGCGCGCCATCTTATCGGGCTGGGGCATCGCAACATTGTCTACGTACGTACGTCGCGTGAGGTTTCCTTGCGCTTCAGTGTGCAGCAACGTTATGACTCCTTCGTCAAGGCCTGTCTGGAACAGGGTGTCACGCCAACTACGTTGGTTGCGCAGGAAAGTGAGGACCGCATTAGCACGATTGTCTCCGAGTTGCTGAGCTTGCCGCAAATGCCAACCGCCATCGCTTGTCAGGAGGACGGCATCGCGATTCCACTGATTTATCAGCTTGTGTGTTGTGGCTACCGTATTCCGTCTGATATTTCCGTCATCGGCTATGACGACAGTTTCTATGCGCACGATATCGGCTTGACCACGATTCGCCAGGATCCGATTGGCATGGCACGCGAGGCGGCTTGTAAGACTCTTGACTTGATCAATCGCAAGACCACGGGTATGCCGTTTCAGACGTTCCCGGCGCAACTGATCGTTCGCTCCAGCACTTCGCGAGTGTCCTTGGATAAGGGCTAATCGCTTACCGATACATAGAAAACCGCTCCGGTTGGTTCCGGAGCGGTTTCCTATAAGGAGAAAATCAGACAGTGAAGTCAATTGCGGTCACTTGTGGGCGTTGGCATATTCCTTAGCCCAGCCATCCACGAACGCGGACTTGACGCCATCCCAATTGCCGGTGCCTTGGGCATACTCGAGCAAAGCGGAGCCGAGGTCGTTCTTCCATTGTTCGGACGGCATCATGGTGAAGTTCCAAGACACTGCGGTGGTACCGGACTTTTGGTCGTCCATGGCGGCAGTGACCAGCGGGTTGTCGGATTTGACGCTGGAGAAGGTCTTGAACGGGGTGGTGAAGCCCATCTTCTGAGACAGCGCTTCTTTGCCCTTATCAGAGGTGATGACCCACTTCAGGAAGTCGGCGGTCGCTTTCTGATCGGCCTTGGATGCTTTCGAATTAATGCACCAGTAATTCTCGGAACCGGTTGCCAGACCTTGGTTCTCCTCGCCCTTGGCGCCGATGTAGATTGGCATCATACCAACGGAATCGACCTCCATGCCGGCTTTCTGCAAATCGGACCATGCCCAAGTGCCGTTTTGATAGAAAGCGGCCTCGCCGAGTGCGAATTCGGAATTGGCGTCGTCACCAGTCTTGGAGCTTAGTTGGGACGGCTCGGTGGTGGAATCGGTGATGTACAGGTCAAAGATGTTCTTGTACTCCGGCAGATAGGTTCCCTTGATAGTGGCCGGCTGTTCAGTGATGTTGTCATTTTTGAACTCATAGTAAAGAGGCAGGTTGGCTAGATGGGTCTTGAAACGCCAATCGGAGCTGGAGTTGAAACCAGCAGAGGTGAAGGCGCCCTTAATGCCGAGTTCATCCTTCTTGGACTGCATGTCGTCAGCAACGGCCTTCAGCTTACTAAAGGAGTTGATGTCTTTGATGGACTTGGCTTTGGCGCCGGAAGTGCTGAAGTATTTGTTAAGGATGTCTTTGTTGTAGATTAGGCCATAAGTCTCCATGACGTACGGTACGCCAACGACCTTGTCGCCATCCTTGAGGGCAACATCTTGGTTCTGCAGTTGCTTGTATACCTCTGTGCCGGACATGTCAGCAGTGTAGTTCTTCCAGTTGGCGTAACCGACCGGACCGTTGACTTGGAACAGGGTCGGTGCCTCGGACTTAGCCATCTCGCTCTTGAGCTGCTGCTCATAGGTATTGGAGGCCGCGGTCTGAGCGTTGACCTCGACACCGGTTTCCTTAGTGTACTCCGCAGCCAAATCGGTCCACTCGTCGGCGGTTTCTGGTTTGAAATTGAGGTAGTATACCTTGCCCTTGCTTGAATCAGAGCTCGATGAGCTGCCACAAGCGGCAAATGTCGTGACAGACATGGCGGTGACCGCAATGAGGGCTAGTGCGGACTTCAATTTACGATTCATCTTCGAACCTTTTTTCTGCATCGGGTCCAACGTCCCCGTTGGATATGTGCACTGAGATAGTGCTGCTTTCTGCCGATGCCCCTATTATGCATCACTTTCATCTTTTTTTGCAAACGATGGCAGTATTTTGTTGATTTATCACGTTGCAATACCAGGCAATCCGCTATTTGCCGCCATTTTTAGGCATAAAATTAGGCGACACACTATGCAAGCGTTTGCTAAAAAAGTTGTACATCAAACGATTGACTGTAGCAAAAAGCCGCATCCCCTGAGAGACAAGGGATGCGGCTTGAGGTGAGCTACTTATGGATGACGTCAGCGCGGCCAACGTTCCTCGGCGCTAGGTAGTTGCGGAAATGGAGCGTGTGGCCCCTTCTGGTACCAGTAGGCAACTGATGCCACATCATCCTGACGTTCGAAGAATCCGCGGTGACCAACACCGATTTGCTGAACGGTCACCTTCAGGTTGGAACGGAAACGAATCGGATCGGGGATGTGCCAACGGTAGAAGCCACGCATCGGGGGGCAATCATCATTGTGATAATCGTTGTGAATCAGCTCGTCGTGTGAAGAGTAATACGGGTATCCGAGATACGGTGTGCAGTAGTTTTGCTCCACGGTCTTGCCATTGACCTGCTTGGCGAAGCTCCAAGAGCCTCCGAAATAGTCCTCGGTGCCGGTGCCGCAGATCGTGGGGTACTCTTCATCGTCATCGATGTAGAATTTGAATTCGCCTTCACCCCACCAGTAGCGCTCAAGCGTGGTCAGTGCCAGGTAGGTACCTACATAATGCCCTTCACCTTTCACGCCATCAAGCACCACATAGTCTCTCCCCTTTTCAGTAAGGCGCTGGCGCCGCCATTGTGCGTGGAAATAGGCAATGTCATCGTCGAACGGCTCGTCATTCACGGTGTAGTCAATCTGGTAGAAAAATGCGCTGATGGCGTTCTTGTGTTGGTTTTCGAGCGTGATGCGTGCGCGTGCGCCGAACGGCATCGAAAAGTACATGTTGAAACCGCGGTTCGGCACTACGGCGACAGGCATGGAATTTACTAGGCACGCACGGCCGAATCCGCAGCAAAAGAAGTCACCAAGCGGACACTCCACACTTGGTTCCTCCTCGTCATCCCAATAGAAGCGCAGCACAAGGTCCCGCAGTACAAAACAATCGGCATCGGTGGTCTTCTCGTCAACGGTTATCCAGATGTGTCGAATGCAGCCGGGGCCGGTGATATCAGCAAGAGTCGCCGTTGCACCGACGGGTATGTTACGTAGGCAAGGGCTGCCTTTGCGACTTGGGCCAAGCTCACTGGCCGCTATGCCGCCTTTGCCCGGTTCGCCGGTCGGGTTTTCCGCGTTGACTGCGCGGCTTGATTCGTGCCGTATCTTGGTCAAGGATTCTAGTGTCATGTTCGTTCCTTTCATGGCGTATGCTGCGTCTGTTTGCGCGATACATTCATATCTGTGCGTATCAGCTTCGGTCACAGACGTTGTTTGTTTTTTGAATATGAGAAAGTCTCCATCGGCGAGCGAGAAAGCCGATGGAGACTTTGGTCATGCCGTTATGGACCAGGTGAAAATGGCGTTATGCGATTCACCGCAGCCCATAGGCGAATCACTTGTGGGTCGGCGGAAGCATGCCGAAGTTGTTTTCATAATCATTCCAGGCGCTGGTCCAATCGTCCAGATATGCCTTCTTCACGCCATTCCAGTCACCGGTGCCCTGAGCGTACTCGAGCAGTGCATTGGCCACGCCGTCAGCCCATGCCTGTCCCGGAATATAGGCGCCATGAATTGGAGTGAGGCCACCGGACTCAAGCTTGAGCGCGGACTTGGTCAGCGGGTTGTCAGGCTGGAAATCCTCGGAGTCAAAGGTGGTGAACGGAACGGCGAAGCCCATATCCTTGGAGAGAATCTTCTTGGCATCCTCGTCGGAGACCATCCACTTGATGAAATCCTCAGTGGCCTTCTTGTCCTTGTCGGAAGCGTTCTTGTTCACAGACCAGGAGATGTCATAGATGGAGTTCGCGGCGTACTTGCTCTCATTCGGGAAACCCATGTAGTACGGCAGCATGGCCAAGTCTTCATCGGCAACTTCGTTGCCTTTGATCTGGCTATAGGCCCATACACCATTCGGGTAGAAAGCGACCTTGCCGGCGGAGAACTCGGCGGTGGAGTCCTCATAATTCACCGAGCCAAGCATGGTGTTTTCGGTTGGGTTGTCCTTCATCTCGAGATCCCACAGATTCTTGTAGTTATCGAGATAGGTGCCCTTGAGTTCCTTCTCGAAGTCCACGCCCTCGTCAATGTACTCGTAGGCGACTGGCACCTGAGTCATATGCGAAGCATATCGGTAGTAGTTGGATGAGTCCAGACCCGGCGTGGAGAACGCGCCGTCGATGCCCAAATCATCCTTATGCTGTTGCATGCTGTCGGCGACCTTCTTCAAAGTGTTGTAGTCCTTGATGTCGTCGAAGGACTTGATGACGGCGTAGTCCTTTTTGGCATACTCGTTGATGAGCTTCTTGTTGACGATGATACCGAACCATTCGGCGGCATATGGCAGGCCGTACACGTTGTCGCCGTCCTTGTGGGCCATCTGCTTGCCCTGATCGTTGAGAAGCTTGTAAGCCTCAGTATCCTGCAAAGGTTCGAGGTAGTCCTTATATTTGGCATACTGATCGAAGCCGCCGATACCGAACATGGTCGGGGCGTTGTTCTTAGCGAGTTCGGACGACAGAGTGGACTCGTAGCTGCCGGAGGTGGCGCTCTGAATATCCACTTTCACGCCGGTTTGCTTGGTGTACATTTCGGCGAGTTCGTTCCACTGATTGACAACTTCCGGCTTGTTGTTCAGGAAATAGACATGTCCTTTGTCGTCCGCGGTGTTGGAACCGCAGGCGCCGACGCCCGTCAACATGGCCAACGCGCCGACAGCGGCGATGCCTTTCGTGAGATTCTTCATGGGGTTTCCTTTCCTCCTTGCGACTTTCCTTCGTCGGAAATCACTTGTCAAGGTCATATGCGGGCCCTTTCTTGCCTGATGCAATCTGACCGTGGCTTGATTCTTGCAGACGGTCATCGTCTGTGTCGAACCGGTCCGAGATTGATTGTATCGAACCGGTTCGCTACTGTCAAAGTCGGAGGGTTTATGCGTGTTGGCGTATTTTTTGTTGCCGTATTGCGACATGTGTCGAGACTTTGCCGATACAAGTAGACGCTCTTTTTGGGAGCAATAGTGGCTTCGGACATGCCCAATAGTAGATGGCCATTATCCTCTGCGTGCGACTGCAGCAACATCGGGCGTGATAGCGGAAGATGGAAGGAGGGTTGCGTCATGGGGACGATATGACTGAAAATGATGGGCAGGATCGCCTATTCGGGCCGAATCCGAGTGGGCTGGATGAATCGCCTCACGGCATGATGGTGCTGGTGATTGTCGGCATGATCGTCGGCCTGTTGTCCGGCATGTTCGGCATTGGTGGCGGCACGGTGATTGTGCCCGCGCTGGTATGGCTCGGACTGACGCAACGTAATGCGGCAGCGACGTCAATGCTTGCGATCGTACCAACCTCGATTTCCGGCGTCATTTCTTACGCGACTTGTGGCAACGTGGACTGGCTCGCCGCGCTGCTGCTGTTTTGCGGCATGTTTGTAGGCGGGCAGATTGGCAGTTGGCTGCTTTCGCGATTGCCGGAACTCGTATTGCGATGGATTTTCGTAGTGTTCCTCGTGTTTGTGGTGTTCAATCAGATTAGTTTTGTGCCGTCGCGAGATCAGCACATTGCGATGAGTGCGCTGACCGGAGTTTGCCTGGTGCTGCTGGGCGTGGTGATTGGCATCTTGGCGGGACTGCTGGGAATTGGAGGCGGGGCGCTCGCTGTGCCCGCACTATCGATGCTGTTCGGCGCTTCCGATCTGATTGCGCGAGGCACGTCGCTGCTGGCCATGTTTCCGAACTCGATTACCACAAGCGTGGCAAACCTGAAACGAAGGCTGGTGCATGTAAAGGCCGCGCTGATTATTGGCTTGGTGGCTGCCGTTACCGCGCCATTTGGTACGTGGATAGCGGGCGCAGTCTCGCCCCGCGTCGGCTCGATTCTGTTCGCCTGCTACCTGTGCGTGCTGCTGGTGCGGTCCATGTTTGTGGCCGTGAAAGCCACCCGCTCCGCTCATACCGGCCAAGTCTCCGCCTGACTTGCCGCACCTCCGCCTGACTTGCCGCACCTCCGCCTGACCGTTTGCACATCATGCAGCAAAAGCACGAGTCATGATTCAGCCTTGAGGGGATATTGGGGATGACGGTTGACGGAAAGAGGGTTTGAGATAAGTATTCACTTTGTGAAGACGAGAGTTCACGTTTCGTTCGTCTAAAACGTCTCGGAAGTTGGTTTACGAAACCTAGCGTGGAGATTGCAATACAGCGCAGACTGAAGAAAGGAGAAACATGGGCAAGCACAAAGCTTTGAAGGGCGCAATCGCAGCGGTCGCATCCGTAGCGACGCTCGGCGCATTGCAGCCATCGGCAACGGCAACGCCAAGACGAAGTCAGGCTCGCCGATGGCAAGTATGTGGCCGAATCCACCGGATTCAACGGCGATGCAGTGCTTTCCTACGAGCTCAAGGACAAGTCCGGCAACGTGGTCTCCGCTTCCGACAGCTCCACTCCGGTCTCCGGCGTGCGTGTCAAGACCGCCAAGATCAGCCGCTGAAAATCTGAAGTGATCTGAAGATCGCAGATTGGATCCGGATCGCACACATCACAGTGTGGTCCGGATTTTTATCTGCGTTTTTCGATTGCTTTCGATGACGATCGAACCTTGAAATCGTGTCCTGAGATTGCGCTTAAGATTGCACCCGGCAAAAAGTTGAGCGAAGAGAGCTCAACTTTTTTGTAGATTTGGGAATAATCGCTTGCGATTCAAAGTTGAGTGGTGTAGGCTCAAGTTTTGGAAAGTTCGAGAGACGGCAAACCGAAACTCGGGCGAAAGAACGAACAGAACAGAAAACGCATAGCGAACCTATCTACAAAGGAGACAAGTTATGGGACGCGCAGTTGGCATCGATCTGGGTACCACCAATTCCTGCATCGCAACTCTTGAAGGTGGCCAGCCCACCGTTATCGTGAACGCCGAAGGCGCTCGCACCACGCCGTCGGTCGTGGCATTCAGCAAGTCCGGCGAGATTCTGGTCGGCGAAGTCGCCAAGCGCCAGGCCGTCACCAACGTCGACCGCACCATCAGCTCCGTCAAGCGCCACATGGGCACCGACTGGACTGTTGAGATCGACGGCAAGAAGTGGACCCCGCAGGAGATTTCCGCACAGGTCCTGATGAAGCTGAAGCGCGACGCCGAAGCCTACCTTGGCGAACCGGTCACCGACGCCGTGATCACCTGCCCGGCATACTTCAACGATGCCCAGCGTCAGGCCACCAAGGACGCCGGCAAGATCGCAGGCCTGAACGTCCTGCGTATCATCAACGAGCCGACCGCAGCCGCACTGGCTTACGGCCTTGAGAAGGGCAAGGAAGACGAGCGCATCCTGGTCTTCGATCTCGGCGGCGGCACCTTCGATGTGTCCCTGCTGGAAATCGGCAAGGACGACGACGGCTTCTCCACCATCCAGGTGCAGGCCACCAACGGCGACAACCACTTGGGCGGCGACGATTGGGACCAGAAGATCATCGACTGGCTCGTCGGCGAAGTCAAGAACAAGTACGGCGTTGACCTGAGCAAGGACAAGATCGCCCTGCAGCGTCTGAAGGAAGCCGCCGAGCAGGCCAAGAAGGAACTGTCCAGCTCCACCAGCACCTCCATCTCCATGCAGTACCTGGCCATGACCCCTGACGGCACTCCGGTGCATCTGGACGAGACCCTGACCCGTGCCCACTTCGAGGAAATGACCTCCGACCTGCTGGGCCGCTGCCGCACCCCGTTCAACAACGTGCTGCGCGACGCTGGCATCGGCGTCTCCGACATCGACCACGTGGTCCTCGTCGGTGGCTCCACCCGTATGCCGGCCGTCAAGGAGCTCGTCAAGGAGCTCACCGGCGGTAAGGAAGCCAACCAGTCCGTGAACCCGGATGAAGTCGTGGCCGTCGGCGCAGCCGTGCAGTCCGGCGTCATCAAGGGTGACCGTAAGGACGTCCTGCTTATCGACGTGACCCCGCTGTCCCTCGGCATCGAAACCAAGGGTGGCATCATGACCAAGCTGATCGAGCGCAACACCGCCATCCCGACGAAGCGTTCCGAAGTCTTCTCCACCGCTGAAGACAACCAGCCGTCCGTGCTCATCCAGGTCTACCAGGGCGAGCGTGAGTTCGCTCGCGACAACAAGCCGCTGGGCACCTTCGAACTGACCGGCATCGCTCCGGCTCCGCGTGGCGTCCCGCAGATCGAAGTCACCTTCGATATCGACGCCAACGGCATCGTGCACGTGTCCGCCAAGGACAAGGGCACCGGCAAGGAACAGTCCATGACCATCACCGGTGGTTCCGGCCTGCCGAAGGACGAGATCGACCGCATGGTCAAGGAAGCCGAAGCCCACGAGGCCGAGGACAAGAAGCGTAAGGAAGACGCCGAGACCCGCAACCAGGCCGAGTCCTTCGCCTATCAGACCGAGAAGCTCGTCAATGACAACAAGGACAAGCTCTCCGACGATGTGGCCAAGGAAGTCACCGACAAGGTCAACGAGCTCAAGGAAGCCCTGAAGGGTGAGGACATTGAGAAGATCAAGTCCGCCCAGAGCGAGCTGATGACCTCCGCACAGAAGATCGGCCAGGCCCTCTACGCACAGCAGGGTGCCGCCGACGCTGCGGGCGCCGCTGGTGCCGCAGGTGCTGCCGGTTCCGCTCCCGCTGACGACGACGTGGTTGACGCCGAAGTCGTGGACGATGACGACAAGGACAACAAGTAATCATGTCCGATTTCAACAAGGACGAGTACCTGAACGACCTGCCCGACATGGATGACCTGTCCGGGCAGGCCGCCCCGGCCGCCGCTTCCGCTGCTGACGGCGCTTCCGCCGATTCCGCCGCTGGCGCAACGCAGGAAGGTGCAGCTCAGCCGGCTGCCGCGCAATCGCAAGAAAATGGCGATTCCGCTGCCGCTGACGGTGCTGACAAGGCAGACGCTGCCGACGGCAAGGCCGACGATACGCTGACCCCCCTTGGCCAGGCCAAGAAGGAAGCCGCCGAATATCTGGAGGCGCTGCAGCGCGAACGCGCGGAGTTCATCAACTTCCGCAACCGCGCGCAGAAGGAGCAGGAACGCTTCCGTCAGCACGGCATCATCGACGTGCTGACCGCCCTGCTGCCGGCCCTCGACGACATCGACCGCATCCGCGAACACAGCGAAATGGACGATTCGTTCAAGGCCGTCGCCAACAAGATCGACAAGGCGTTCGAGAAGTTCGGCGTTGAGAAGTTCGGCGAAAAGGGCGAGGATTTCGACCCGACGAAGCATGACGCGATCCTGCACAAGCCGGATCCGAATGCCGAGAAGGAAACCGTCGACACCGTGGTGGAAGCCGGCTACCGCATCGGCGACCGCGTGATCCGCGCGGCCCGTGTGGTCGTGGCTTCTCCGCAGAACTGATCGCGCATTCGCACAATCCGCGTATCCGCGCGAAACGCATGTGACGAGTAATCGGGCCCCTCTGAAAAACGAGGGGCCTTCGATTACCTGAAACAACGGTTCAACGACAACTGTTTGAAAGTTTGAAAAACTGTACTTTTTACTGCATGAAAACCTCACGAAAGGAGGCACATCATGGCTGAGAATGAATGGCTGAGCAAGGATTTCTATAAGGTCCTCGGTGTCTCCAAAGACGCCACCGACGCCGAAATCACCAAAGCGTACCGCAAGCTGGCGCGCAAATACCATCCCGACCTGAACAAGACGAAGGAAGCGGAGGAGAAGTTCAAGGACATCTCCGAAGCGTACGACGTGCTGAGCAACAAGGAGAATCGTCAGAAATACGATGCGATCCGCCAGTTCGGCATGGGCGGCGCGCGTTTCGCCGGCGGTTCCGGCCAGGGCGGCTTCGACGCGGGCGCGTTCTCCGACATCTTCGGCTCGATGTTCGGTGGCGGCGCAGGCATGGGCGGCAACGGCTCGCGTATCCGCTTCCAGACCAATGGCGGCGGCAATCCGAACCTCAACGACATCTTCTCGATGTTCGGTGGCGGTGCGGGCGGCCCGGGCGCAGGCTCCGCCTACGAACGCTACGGCGCTGACGATTACGAGCAGCCGCAGCCGGAAAACGGCGAGGACCGCAACTCCAAGATCCGCCTGACCTTCCGCCAGGCCGTCAAGGGAGCCACGGTTTCGCTGTCCGCGGACGGCAAGAAGTTCAAGACGCACATCCCCGCCGGCGTGCACGACGGGCAGAAGATCCGTCTCACCGGTAAGGGCAAGCCGGGCCGCAATGGCGGCAAAAACGGTGATCTGTACCTGCATATCACCGTCGCCGAAGACCCGAAATTCACCCTGCGCGGGCGTGACATCATCATGCCGCTGCCCATCACCGTCAGCCAAGCCGTGAACGGCGCGAAAGTGACGGCGAAGGACATCGACGGCAACGAAATCACCTTCAAAGTGCCCGCCGGCTCGTCCAGCGGCGCGGAAGTGCGCATCGCAGGCAAGGGCGTGGCCAATCCGCACGAGAACGGCGATTTGGTCGGTCGTGTGGAAATCCGCATTCCGGAGCATCCGAACCTCGTTGCCAAGCATGCCGCGAAGGAATTCGACAAGGCATGCGGTGACTTCGCCGACGAGCTCGCTCGGGAACGCTGACCGCCATGGCACGCTCATCGCGGACTTCCCAAGCCTCCCAAGCGCGCGCCGCACGGCAGATCAAGCGGCTGTATGAAATGTGCGCCATGGCGATCGTGGCCGGCCGGGCCGACCTGGACGGTGCCGCCGAAGTCGGTTTCGACATCGAGCTGCCCGTCTTCTCGGTCGGTGCGGCCGGCGAGCTCGCCAACGTGCATCCGCAGACGCTGCGCCAGTACGATCGCCTTGGCTTGGTCGTACCGCAACGTACGGAAGGTGGCGCGCGACGCTATTCGCTGCGCGACATCTCCCGCCTCGCGCAGGCGCAGCAACTCAGCCAGGAGGAAGGCGTCAACCTGGCTGGAATCACGCGCATCCTCGAACTTGAGGAAGAGAACCGCGAGCTGCGCCGCCAAGTGGAGCGGCTGCGCAAGCCGGCCGGTTCCAGCGTGTTCGCCGCGGACGCGGACGGTGGCATCGTGGAAGTCGAGCGGTCCCAGCGCGCGCGCATGTGGCGCAGGCAGCTGCGAGCCGATGCACGGCAGCTTCCGTCGCGCGAATCCGTACGGGCGGAACGTGCGGAAGAGGGGGACGATATGGGCTCCAGGTCAGTGGTAGTTTGGGGAATTCGCTGACAGCCCATTCGCTGACTTTCCTGAAAAGCGCTGGAAAACCCTAAAAAAATCTAAAAAAACAGCAAAATCGGGCGTATATCGCGGGGGTATGCCCGATTTTTGGTATGCAACTACTCATAACGCCGCATCTGTCTCGCAATGATGTCTCTATTGTGAGGAATAATATTACGTATCCGCGTTGAAGTTTGTATTTCTTCCGGCTGGCCCACAGCTTCGATGAAATATGACTGCTTATTTCCGCGAAGAATCGGGGGAGGGCATGCGGTGGATACAGAAAGGTTAGGAGCGTACAGTGCCAAGAGTTGCGTTCACCGCAAAGACCCGCAAATACCTGGGGTCTCTCGATGCTGTGGAATCAGTCACTCAGTATCGAATTTGCTATTCCAAGGAATTCCGTGACGACTGCATGCGCAGGTATGCCGAGGGTGGCTCGCCTGCCGCGATTTTCCGCGAGGCTGGCTTGGATCCGAAGATCATCGGTTACAAGCGTGTCGAGCGTTGCATCGCTCGCTGGAAGGCCGAGAAGGCTGAGGAAGCCGAAAAGGCCGCAGAGGCTGAGCAGCAGAATAACCAGGAATAAGTTTTGGACGATTCCCGCAGTGTGACGTGTACCGCCTCCTAAGGGGGTTGGTTGCGGTATGCGTCGCAAATGCGGCGTTGTTCCAAGCTTGAATTGGTTGTGAACGTCTGGATGAGCATTCATCCAGACGTTTTTTCATACCTTTTTCATGCCACGGTGCTTTTGCGGTGTTTTTGCGATGCTTTGCGGTGTGCCCGTGGCGTATTCGCGGCGTATCTGCGATGCTTTCGTGCCGCATCCGTCGCGCCGCTCTGCTGGAATGGTTGCGGTTGACGGTTGCGGGCTGACGTCGCGCCCGGCCGTTGGGACATTATCGCAGGGAGACGCTATCAAGGAGACCACTATGAACGAGCCGAACGTCCGGAACGCACAGACTTCCCCGGAACCGATGCTCAAGGCCGTGTTCTGGGACATGGACGGCACGCTGATCGATTCCGAACCGTACTGGCATGAAGGCGAGCTGAAAATCGCCGCGGAAAACGGCGGATATTGGGATGAGGATCTTGCCTGGCAGGGCTCCGGCACGCCGGTGCCGGACGTGGCGCGCCGCATGGTCGAGCACGGCTGCAAACTGTCGATCGAGGAAATTGGCAAAGGCATGATCGATTACGTGGCGCAGAAGGAATTCGAGCGCATTCCGTGGATCGATGGCGTCGAAGACGTGCTGCTGTCGCTGAAGGAGGCGGGCGTGCCGTCGATGCTTGTCACCACATCGCCGCGTCATCTGGCGGAAAACCTGATCGCGCAGGCACCGGCCGGCACGTTCGCCGGTTACGTGTGCGGCGATGACGATGTCGAGAAGAAGCCGTCGCCCGCACCGTATCTTGCGGCGGGCCGCAAGCTCGGCATCGCGCCGGAGGACATGCGCTATTGCATCGCGCTCGAGGATTCCATGTCCGGCCTGCGCTCAGCCGTCGCATCTGGCGCGACCACGCTCGGCCAGACCGGCTTCATGCGCATCGACAATTCCAACGGCCCGCAATTCGCCTCAATCAACGGCTACGACGGCATCACCGCCGCCACGCTCGACGCCTACGTACGTAGCCGCAACGCCTGACGCCTCCGCAATGCGTGTGGTGCGTCTGCACAACCGGCGCGCCACACGACATAATCGCCATTATTAATGTTTAATCGAAGTCGATATCGCCGTCGTTTTGCAGAAATTCCATGAGATTGAGGTGACGTACGCCGTCGCGCTGCAATGGTAGCGGATCCAATGTGAACAGGTATTTCGGATACCCGTCCGCCAATTTGCTGAACGGGCGATATTCGCGTTCCTCGACCTGCGGATCCTGAACGCTCATAGACACTTGGATATAGGCGTACTGGTTGCGCTTTCGGACAATGAAGTCACATTCAAGTTTGCCGATGGTGCCGACGCTGACGTCATAGCCTTTCGACCGCAGATGCGTATATAGCGCGTTCTCCAGTGACGGACCGTAGCTGACTCGTGTATCGGTATTACGGGCGAACCGGATACCGGGATCGGCAAGATAGTATTTTTCCCCGCCCCTGAGCGACTTGCGGGATTTCAGATCGAAGCGAGGACACTTGTAGAGGATTTTGGCGCTTTCCAGCAAACGGACGTAGCTGGCAAGCGTTTCGCGTTTGATGCTGATGCCTTCGCTGTGTTTCAGATACGCGATAATGCCGGAAAGATTCGTGGGCGCTGCGAAATTATTGATGAGATAGTCCTGCACACGGGTGAAAGTATCGCGATTGCGTACTTTTTTGTGGGCGGTGATGTCCTTGTTGAAGATCTGCCCGATGACGTCTTGAATATATGCGGCTTTTGCGTCGGGATCGTCATATTCCAGCGATTTCGGGAACCCGCCGTATGTGAGATAGTCGCGGAAGGCTTGCGATACCGGAATTTCCGGTTTGTTTAGGAAATTCCGCATGCCGAGGTATTCCTGAAAGGAAAGGGTGAACATTTCCAGCTTGATATAGCGGCCGGTAAGTTTCGTGGCAAGCTCTCCGGACAGTAGATAGGAATTTGAGCCAGTGATGAAAATGGAGCAATTACCTTCCTCCCGCCAGCCGTTGATGACGGTTTCGAAGCCTTTCACGTTCTGTACTTCATCGATGAACAGATAACGCAGTCCTGCACCGTAGGCATTCGACATGGCTTGTTCGATGAGTTGATCGAGTTGGTCCGGAGTGGTCACATTACGGTATTCGCGGCGATCGAGGTTGAGGTAGATGAGATTGGTTTCAGGGATTCCCTGCTCAAAGAGCTCGTTGAGAACTGTGATGAGCAGGCTGGATTTGCCGCATCTGCGGATGCCGGTGATTACTTTGATGAGACCGGAATCGTTGTAGAAAGGACGGAGCTTGGACAAATAGTGCTCTCTGCGATAGGTGCTCATGTGGTGCTCCTTGTGACTTTTTAGATACCGATAATCCCTGAGATGTGGTTTAACGGGGTCAAAATTGCGAAAATTGCAAAAATGACCCCGTTAAAACGCTAGTTTAACGTATTTTTGGGTTTGTGTGGACTGTTTGACGTGGACTATCGTACGGGTTTTGCGAAAAATGCGATTTTAACGGGGTTAAAATCGTAAAAATCGCGAAAATGACCCCGTTAAATGGCTTTTTAGAAGTCGGCATGTATGGCGATTCGGCTGGGTTGCGTTTGCGTGGCCGGTGCGGACGGCGCGGTGCGTGCGTGCGGACGGGCGTATGCACGGTGCGAAGAGCGCTGGAAAGTGCGTATGGGAATCGCAAGAAATACCGGAAACGGCGGAAAACAAAAGAAAAAGCCCGCTGCGGTGGAATGAATGCAGCGGGCTTAGTGGAGCTGACGGTAGTCGAAACCGCGACCTCTTCGATGCGAACGAAGCGCTCTACCAACTGAGCTACAGCCCCATGTGCGTCACCTTGTTTAGCAAGACAACTCTCGAAATATTAGTACGGAGTGTGGAAAAATGCAATTCCACACTCCGCGTGTTGTGCTTGCGTTGTATTCGCCGATATTTTTACGACGATTGAACGCTGCTTATTCGGCGTCGGCGGTTTCCGCAGTGTCCTCGGCAGCCGGCTTCTTCTTGCCGAACTTGGCCTTGAGCAGGCCGACGATCGTCGGAATCAGCGACAGCACAAGAATCGCAATAATCACCAATTCGAAATGCTTCTGCACGGCCGGAATACCGCCGAAGAAATAGCCGAGCAGCGTGAACAGTGTGGACCAGCACAGACCGCCGAGCACCGAGAACGGCGTGAAACGGCTCCAGCGCATGCCGGAAATGCCGGAAATGAACGGCATGAACGTGCGGATGAACGGGAAGAAGCGGCCAAGGAACACAGCCAGCGGACCCCACTTCTCAATCATTTTCTCGGTCTTTTCGATGCGTTCCGGAGTCATGGCCTTGACTTTGCCGGATTCGATGATGCGACGTCCGAAGAAGTGGCCGATCCAGTAGTTGCACTGGTCGCCGATGATCGGGGCGCACCAGACCACCGGTAGCAGCGCGAACAGCGGCAGCGCTGACACGCCGGTCTGTGCGTCGGGGGCGGCGAAGAAGCCGGCCGCGAACAGCAGCGAATCGCCCGGCAGGAACGGGAAGAACACCACGCCGGTCTCAATGAAGACGATAAGGAAAATGAAGCCGAGGGTCGGCGCGACGCCCATGGCAATCCAGCTGGCGATCGCGGTACGGGGGTCCTTGATGAGGTTGACGAAGAAATTGATGATATTCATAGGTCTCTCTGTGTGGTTTTGCGCGGTTGCGCGGGGTCGGTTCGTGTGGCTTGCTTTTCCATCGTGCGCAACGAATGTGCCGTTGCGAACCAATCACAGACTACCAACGGGTCTATGCAGTGTGCGCCGCAGTGCGACGACGGGTGGCAAATCTGCACAAATCGTCAATATGTGCCTATGTGCGTGTGCTTGTAGGTGGTGTTCGGCCGGTGGTGCCCGGTGGTTGTTCAATGGTTGTCCGGCAGCTGTCCAGCGTGCTCAGCGGCTGTCCGGTGCGTCCGGCGCGTCCGGCGTCCGCGTGGGGCACGCCGGCGAATCCTGGCCTGAACTCGTTGTATTACGGCGATCGTCAGATGGTGCACGAGTCGCGTCCCATCTGATTTTGGCGATTAGGTGGCGCAAAACGTCGCACGTCTTTGATTTTTGGCGGTTATTTTCAAGTCGTGCGACGCCGAATACCCCCTAAGTGTCGTTTTCGACCGGAAAATGCCGGCTAGGGGGTATTTTTACTCGATTAAATGTCGCACGACTTGATTTTTTGGTCCGAAAAGCGAAGTCGTGCGACAAAAAAGACGTGAAAAGACGCAGAAAAAAACGCAGGAATGGCGATTATTCGGCAATCGCGTCGGCTGTGGCAGAGCCGGTCGTGGCAGCGTCGGTATCCGCAAATGTACGACGCATCCACGCAATCGCAAGTTTCGGCCAGACCTGCACGCACGGTTCGATGCCGTTGACCCCCTGCCATGCGGTTTCGGCGGTGCCGAGTGACAGACCGTGGCCGCCGTTGGGGAACAGGTGCGCCTCGACACTCACGCCCGCCTTCTTGCAGGCGTCGACGAGCATCAGCGTGTTCTCGTACGGCACGCAATCGTCAGGAACGGTATGCCAGACGAACACCGGCGGCGTCTTCGCGTCGATATGCTTTTCGATCGAAACCGCGTCGAGCGCTTCCGGATCGGCCTTGCGGTCGCCGAGCAGCGCATCGAAACTGCCGCGGTGGGCGAGCGGGCCGGACGTGACCACCGGGTAGGCGAGCATCAGGCCGTTCGGGCGCACCGCATCCGCATCGTAACCATGTGCCGCGAGCACGTCGTCGCTGGCGGAAGTCGCAAGATTGGCGGCAAGGTGACCGCCGGCGGAGAAGCCGATCACCGCGATCGCGTCGGCATCGCAATGCCATTCGTCGGCATGCGTACGAATCCGCCGCATCGCTTCAGCCGCTTCCAGCAACGCGACCGGGAAGATGGACGGTTTCACGGAATAGCGCAGCACGAACGCGTTGAAGCCGGCTGCAAGGAATTGCATGGCGATTGGTTCGGCTTCGCGGTCGGACGTCATTTCGTAGCCGCCGCCGGGAATCACCAGCACGGACGGGCGCTTGCGATTCGGGTCGATTTCGCTGCTGTTGTCAAGGCAGTAGCCGACGAACGTGGCCGTGCTGCCGTCGATTCCGGAAATTTCATCTTCAAAATAACGCATGATTCCATGCTATCGATGGCATGTCCAAAGTCGTGTTGAATCGCCGTCTCACCCTCGTCTGAGAAAATCCGAATCCTACGCAAAGGAAAATCCGAATGTTGCAGAAGGGAAAATCCGAATTCGTGGCAAGTCTAGACTTACCGTTGACGAGACAGCAGCGGTAAGTCAACGGCAAATCGATAACGCGTCAGGCTCCTAGCGTGCGTATCGGAATGACGTAGATGCCGTCTTCGCGTCGGTAGGCGAACTCGCCGACGCCTATCAGAACGGCCAGGAATTCCGGCGCTTTGGCTCGGGCCTGGGGGTTCTTCAACAGTTTGGCTTTCATACGATTCAGATTTTCCGCGGCCTGCTCCACCTTGTTCTGACTGCTTTTGATTTCGATACCTGCCCAACGCCCATCCGCAAGTTCGATGATCGCGTCGCATTCAAGGCCGGAATCGTCGTGATAGTAACGTACCGGCTCCATGCCGATATCCGGCAGCGCGCGGGCGTATACCAGCAAATCGCGCATGCACAGGTTTTCAAACAACAGTCCGAAAGTCTGCCAGTCGTTGAGCAGTGCGTGTGGATTGATGCCAAGCAGTGCGGCCGCGATGGAAGGATCGGCGAAGTATCGGCGCGGTTTGGTCAGCATGCGTTTCGGTGAACGGTGTGGCGGCACCCAGCCGGGGATGTCGTCGATGACGAACATATCGGTGAACATTGCCACGTATTTGGAAACCTTGCTTGCGGAAATGAAATCGTCAAGGTGTTCCTCGGTGCCGTACATGTCTTTGCGCAACGTTTCGAATGTTACGGATTGACTGACGTTGCGGGCTAGCGAATTGAGCAGACGTCTGGCGATTTCCGGATCGTACCCCTGTTTCGGAACCCCTTCCGTCAATGTGAGGCGGATATATTCGCGAATAAGGATCTGCGCGTCCTCTGTCGGCATGTTTTGCGCTTCAGGCCAACCGCCACGGCAAGTGATGTCGAACAGTTTCAGGGTGTCGTTGTCCGCTTTCGACGGTTCGAATCTGCCTTCGAACAATCCGGCAAGACTGACTGCCCCGGTTGAGTCCCCACTTTCGCACAGGCTCATCGGGTTCATGCGGATGCGTCCGATTCGCCCAGCTCCGGTATGCTGCGGGCGGGTGTCCTTTTGTGGAGTGGAAGAGCCGGTGAGCAGCCACTGGCCTTTGCTGCCGGGCTCATCGTCGACCTTATGGCGAATTTCGTCCCAGATTGCTGGTGCGATCGCCCACTCGTCAATGACGTGCGGGCGATCGCCGAGCAGCATAAGCGATGGGTCTGCCTGTGCCATGGGCAGGTTGTTGTCGCGGTCGACGTAGGTGATGCTGTTTGCGTGCGCGCGTGCGGCCCATGTTTTGCCGCACCATTTGGTTCCTGCGATTTCGACGGCTCCGAAAATGCGCATGTACCGTTCGATTTGCTTATCCACGATACGTGGGCGATAGCCGTTCGGCTTGACGTTCTGCTGTGCCATATGTGTTCCGTTTCCGTATCGTTTGTAGGGTTTATCCGGCGTTCTAGAAAATCCGAATCCTAGGCAGTGGAAAATCCGAATTTCGTTTCGATGATAATCCGAATTATATGCGATGGAAAATCCGAATGTGCGACGAGTGAAAATCCGAATGTTGCGGGAGGGAAAATCCGAATATCTGGTGGATGCGTTTTTGGTTTTCTGACGGATGCGTCGTATCTGTAGAAATGAACCGACGCACGTTTTTGCCGGTGTCGGGTTAAATGCTGTTGAGGTCGTTGCTGGCGTATTGGATGTGCTGAGATTCGATGAGGGGTTTCAAAAAAGCTCGGCGTGGCGTTTTCTGCTTCCTGGCTATCGCTATGCGGGGTGGGGGTAATCCCCATCTGCGAACCTTGCCCGGTATGATCGGTTTTGCGGTTACACTGTGTGTTGAATGTGCTCGTTAGAACGCTTGCATAGGGGTTTAGATATGGCTGGAATCAAAGACGTCGCGGAAAAGTCCGGAGTGTCCATCAGCACGGTTTCCTATGTGATGAGCGGCAAGCGCTCCGTGAGGGACGATACTAAGCGCAAGGTGATCGAGGCCGCGAGGTCGCTTGGATATCGTCCGAAGCATGTAGAGCATATGGACCAGTCGATAGCTGCCTTGCTGGGCGTGGGCGATGGCGCTTTGCCTGGCATGCCGAGCGGGCGTCCTCGGACTAAGGTTTTGGCGCTGAGCTCGCCTGTGCATGAATATACGGATTACACGAATTACGCGGCATTTTTCTTCGCTCTCGCTACGCGGGCTAAGCGTTATGGGTATGACATTCTTTTACTGATGCACGAATACGGTGACCGGGAATTGGTAAGGGTCACGCGCAATGGCATGGTGGACGGCATCATGCTGCTGGATGTATTGATGGAAGATTCGCGTGCCGATCTTGCTTCAACGTTGGATGTGCCCGTGGTTTCCGTCGGTTACCCCGCGAATACCGGGGCGGTGTATTCCGTCGATTTGGATTTCGAGCGGATGGGCCGTGAAGCGATAAGCCGGATTGCCGATTTGGGCCATAAGCATGTGGTGATTGTCGGGACGAGTGACGTCGCGTATGAGGATGGTTCGAATTATTTGATTCGCTTTCGCGATGCTGTGACGAAATATGGCCTTGATCTCGGTGTCAAAACCGATTTCGTGGCCTCGACTGGTTATGGAATGGCGGACGTGCGGTTGATGCTTGATTCGGTCTTCGCCAGTGCTCCACAGACCACTGCGATTATTTGTCAGACCAACGCCACGCATGTGAACAACCTGTTGTTTGCGTTGCAGGAACGTGGATTGAGTGTGCCTGGCGATATTTCAGTGATGGCCGCTTGCACGCAGGGCATGCAGCAGCTTCCTCAAGGGGTTGATGAGATGCCTATGAATCCGCATGCCGTCTGCTCTCGAGGGGTTGACATCATGATGGAGATACTGAGTGGGCAGCGGCATGATGTCGGCGCGGTGGAGCTGTTGCCCGGCAAGTATTGCGCTCGTGGCACGGTCGGCCCCTGCCGTCCGCGGTAGCTTATTATTTCGATTGTTTTTGCGGTCTTTTATCCTTTCTTCTATTCATGATGTGCGGTTATGTACCGTGTTGCCTTATTTTCGGTGATTTTCTGATTAAGTGATTCAATGAACTTATTTATCGAAATAAATCGAAATAAGTTGAAATACGCTTCGGGAAAACATATCATTGTAATCAATGAGATTCCGATTCGTCTCGGATTTCATTTCAGTAATGGAGCTGAAAAAGGAGAATGCAATGAAGTCAACCCGTAGAATCGTTGCGGCTGGTCTGGCTGTGGCGACCATGTTCGGTACCCTTGGCTTGGCCGGATGCGGCAGCAACAGCGGTAGCGAGCAGGAATCAAATCCGAAGACCATCAAAATCTGGCATTACGAGGAAGACAACGGTGCACAAGGCAAGGCGTGGGCCAAAGCCATGGAAATCTTCGAGAAGAAGACCGGAGTCAAGGTCGAGTTTGAGAAGAAATCCTTCGAGCAAATTCGTCAGAACGCTGCTCAGATTCTGAATTCCGATGAAGCGCCGGATGTTATGGAATACAACAAGGGCAACGCCACTGCTGGTCTGCTCGCTAGCCAGGGACTGCTCAGCAACCTGAACGATTACGTGAAGAAGTACAACTGGGACAAGAAGGTCTCAGGTTCTTTGGCCGCTACCGGTAAGTACAACGACAAAGGCGTTATGGGATCCGGTGACTGGTACGGCATCACGAACTACGGCGAAGATGTCGTGATGTACTACAACAAAGACATGTTTGACAAGTACGGCATCGAAATCCCGAAAACTTTCGATGATCTCGAAGCTGCAATGCAGAAGTTCGTGGATAACGGTGTGACCCCGCTTTCCGAAGGTGTCGCGGAATATCCGCTGCAGCATCTGTGGTGGCAGCTGGTCTTGTCTAAGGCGAATGACAAGTTCATCAAGAACTACGAGATGTACGATGGCGACGTCGATTGGCAGGGCGAGGCAACTACCTACGCCACTAAGACCATCAAGGACTGGGTGTCCAAGGGCTATATTTCCAAGGACTGCACCGGTACCAAGGCTGAGGATGCCGGACAAGGCTTCATGAACGGTACCTATCCGATGTTCTTCTCTGGCACTTGGTGGTTCGGTCGTTTCCAGAGCGATATGAAGAATGCCAATTGGACGTTCTCCACCTTCCCGGATACCGATAAGGTGGTCGGCTCTTCCGGCAACATTTGGGTCATTCCAGAGAACTCCAAGAAGAAGGACCTTGCCGCGCAATTCATCGACATCACTTTGAGCGATGAAGTTCAGGACCTCATGGGCAACTCTGGTGGTCTGCCGATTGCGGCTGATCCTGACAAGATCACTGACGAAAAGACGAAGGAGCTTATCACTTCTTTCAACGGCGTGCTTGAAAAGAATGCCCTTGGCTTCTACCCGGATTGGCCGACGTCCACCTTCTACGATGAGCTGAATTCTTCCCTGCAGGAACTGGTCAATGGTACTTCCGGTGTGAAGGACGTGCTCAATCAGATGAAGGATAACTACGACAAGGGCGTGGAGGCCGCTGGCGTCAAGTCCTGAGTCTGAACCTAACGGTTCAACATCTCAATCACCATTGCCATGGCGTCGTTGAGAACGTGGCGGCGCCATGGCCCTTATATCAACACTTCTGCCGTCAGTAACGGGCACCGTGGCCAGGAACGGCGGCAATCTAAGTTGTTCGACTCAACCGCATTGCGGAGCATCTTAGTCTCAGATGAAGATCGATGCGAATCATGGGAAGTGGCATACTAATGAACACTCACGTTAATAAAAATCAGGCACACGGCCAGCAGCCAACTGCCAGAGAAAAAGGGATGTCGAGGATTCCTGGCAATCCGTCCAATCGATTTTGGCTGTATCTGCTTCCGGGCTTCCTGATGCTGCTATGGATCATTATTGTTCCGGCTGTCTGGAACATTTATCTCAGCTTCACCAACTACCGAGGCATCAAACCGCCGCAGTTCGCCGGTCTGACCAATTGGGTGAGGCTGATGAAGGACACCACTTTCTGGGTGTCGTTCTGTAACTCGATTTGGATGATCATCGCCATGGTGGTCGTTCCTATCCTGCTCGGTCTTATCCTCTCATCGCTGGTATTCGACGTAGTGCAGAAGAAGTTCGGGCCGAAAGTGGCTTCTACCATGCGAGCTGTCTACTATTTCCCGCAGCTGCTCCCAATCGCTGTCGCCTCCTTGGTCATGGGATGGATTTTCCGTCCGCAGAATGGTGCGTTGAACGCGTTGCTGAAAGCTGTGGGATTAGGGTCTCTCCAGCATGACTGGCTTGGTAAGCCGGATACTGCCTTGATTTTCCTGATGCTCATCATGATTTGGATTCAGGTTGGCTATCCGTTGGTCATCTTCATGTCGGGTTTGCAGCGAGTTGATCCGGAACTCTACGAAGCTGCAAGCCTTGACGGAGCGAACTGGTGGCAGCGCTTCCTTGCGATCACCCTGCCGGCCATCAAGCCTGAGATCTTCGTGGTGGCATTGACCTGCACCATCGCTGCTCTTAAGGTGTTCGGCCCGGTCTACATGCTGACCAAAGGCGGTCCTGGTACCAGCACCATCGTGCCGTCGTACTACTCCTACGTGCAGTTCTTCCAGTCTCAGCAAGTTGGCTATGGCGCAACAATCGCCACTGCGCTGACCGTTGTCATTATCGTCGTAGCAGTTATCTTCACGAACCTTCAGGAGAAGGTCGCGAAGGAAGATGAGGAGTAGAGCCATGACTTCCGCAACCAATATTCCCGTGCATGTTAAGAAAAACCGCACTGCAGGCGATTGGGCGATTCTCATTCTGCTCATCGTCGGCGGTCTGGTCATGTTGTTCCCGTTTATCGTGCTGTTGCTCAACGCATTCAAAACGACGGCTGACTACAACTCATCGGGGCCGCTGTCATGGCCGAAGGAGTTCAGCACCGTCGGTCTGATGAAGTTCTGGAACCGTGTCAACTATCCCGAAAAGCTGTGGAACAGCATTTGGACTTCAGGCCTCGTGGCCATCCTCGCCGTGGTGCTGTCCATGTTCAACGCATTTGCGCTCGGTATTGGACGAGTCAAGGGCCGTCGTTGGATAGTCCTGCTTATCATGCTCGCCAACATGCTGCCGCAGGAAGCCATGCTGTACCCGCTGTACATCATGTTCAAGAAGATCGGCCTGTACAATTCGCCATGGGCAATCGTCATCATCTTCACCGTCATCCAGAGTGCTTTCGGTACCTATCTCTTGTCATCGGTATACGGCACATTCCCGAAATCCATACTGGAAGCGGCGACTATCGACGGCGCAAGTCGTTGGACCATCTTCCGTAAGATAGTGTTCCCGATTTCCAAGCCGACGCTGAGCGTCATGCTCGTGTTCTTCTTCATCTGGACATGGAACGAGTATATGATCCCGATGGCCTTCCTTATTGATAATTCGACGCAGACCATCCCGATTGCGGTCAGCTCGTTGACCGGTGACCGTCTCATGGATGTGACGACCACTGCTGCCGCATCGTTGATCAGTATCGTGCCAACGCTTATCTTCTATTTGATCTTCCAGCGCACGCTGTCCCGTGGTATTACCGCTGGTGCTGTCAAGTAGTTGAATGGCATGTAAATGCTCCGGTGATTCCTGTTCTCTTCTTTCCCCGGAGCTTATATATAGAAAGTTCTATTTTCACTAATGTAGTGAGCCAATATCCTTAAGGAGCAACAATGAAGTTCACCAATGGTTACTGGATGATTCGTGATGGCGTTAGCGCACTGTACGCACGTGAGGCGTATGAGTTGGGAATCGGTGAAGACGGGGAAAGCCTGAATATCCTGGCACCGACAACGGTGATTCGAGGACGTTACGATACGTTGAATCTACCTACGTTCGACATTGATGTGACCTCGCCTGCGGAAGGTGTGATTCGCGTCAGGGCTGGGCACTGGCAGGGGGCTACTGACTATCCGGGATTTCCTCTGAACGCTGACGAGCCAGGTGGTCGCGGATATGTGCACGCAACCGCGGAAGGCAACGGCGATGGCGAAGTGGGCGAGAATGGTGCCACCGTGTCCCTGACCACTGGCGGTTTGACTGCGAAAGTGGTCAAGGGCGCTCCATGGAATCTGACGTTCCTCGGAGAAGATGGCAAAGTGCTTACCGAATCGACGGGAAAGTCGCTTGGCTGTTTCAATCTGAACAAGCTTTCCAATGTGACGGCACAGCCGGTAGGTGAGTTTGGCGTGACCATGGACGGCTCTGCCTATGACGAATCGGATGTGTTCACCGGAGTCCAATTGCATCTCAGCGTTGGCGAGAATGTGTACGGCTTCGGCGAACGATTCGGCGCGTATGTAAAGAACGGCCAGACCATCGATATCTGGAATGAGGACGGCGGTACCGCTTCCGAGCAGGGCTATAAGGACATTCCGTTCTACATGACATCCAACGGATACGGTGTGCTGGTGAACAACCGTGGGCACGTCTCCTTCGAAGTGGGATCGGAAAACACTGAGGCCGTGCAATTCTCGGTGCCGGGGGAGACCATCGATTTCTGTGTGATCTACGGTCCGACGCCGAAGCAGATTCTTGACCGCTATACCAAGCTGGTCGGCCGCCCGGCCAACGTGCCCGCCTGGAGCTATGGACTGTGGCTCACCACTTCGTTCACTACCAAGTATGACGAGAAGACCATCAACTCCTTCATCGATGGCATGGCCGAACGCGATATTCCTTTGAGCGCATTCCACTACGACTGCTACTGGATGCGTGAATTCCATTGGACCGATTTCGAATGGGACAAGCGTTTCTTCGGAGATATCGAATCCACACTCAAGCGTTTGCACGAGGATAAGGGTCTGCATATCTGCGCATGGATTAATCCGTACATCGGCCAGCGTGGTTCCATGTTCAAGGAAGGCAAGGAGAAAGGCTACCTTGTCAAGAAGGCCAATGGCGAAATCTGGCAGACCGATTTTTGGCAGGCGGGCATGGGGCTGGTGGATTTCACCAACCCTGAAGCACGTGAATGGTTCAAGAACAAGGTCAAGAAGCTGCTGAACCAAGGTGTAGACGCGATCAAGACCGATTTCGGCGAGCGCATTCCACGAGATGTGGTCTGGTATGACGGTTCTCCTAAGCTCTCCATGCACAATTGGTACACGCAGTTGTACAACCAGGCCGTCTTTGAAGCCATCGAAGAGACCTACGGCAAGGGCAAGGCTTGTCTGTACGCCCGTTCCGCAACCGTCGGCGGACAGCAGCAGCCAGTGCACTGGGGCGGTGATTGCGAGTCGACCTTCAACGGCATGGCCCAGACGCTACGTGCGGGATTGTCGATTACCAGCTCCGGTTTCGGCTTCTGGAGCCATGACATTGGTGGTTTCGAAGGTGCCTATCCGGATCCTGCGGTCTACAAGCGTTGGGTGGCTTTCGGACTGCTTGGTTCCCACTCGCGTATGCATGGTTCCACCGTGTATCGCGTGCCATGGCTGTTCGATGAGGAAGACGAGAAGAATGGTGTGGTCAACGCACCGGGGCAAACCGCCGTCGATGTGGCCCGCACTTTCACCAAGCTCAAGCTTTCCTTGATGCCGTATCTGTATCAGGTGGGTCTGCAGCCGCATCTGCACGGAACCCCAGTGATGCGCTCGATGTTCGTCGAATTCCCGGATGACCCGACGTGCCGCACGCTTGACCGTCAGTATATGTTCGGTCCGGATCTGCTCGTGGCACCGGTGTTCACATATTCTGGAGATGTGGAATACTATCTGCCGGCCGGCACGTGGACCAACTGGTTCACCGGTGAAAAGGTGGTCTCTGAACATGGTGTATGGCGCAATGAACGCCATGGGTTCGACACCATCCCGTTGTGGGTGCGTGATGGCAGTGTGCTGGTCACCAAGCCTGGTGCCGAGACTCCTGAATATGAGTATGGTAAGGACGCATTGGTTTCCGTGTTCCTGAACGATGGTGATGACGCCAAGGCCGTGGTGACCGAGATGGACGGTTCTACCGTTGTGTTCTCCGCCAGAAAGACCGATGCCGGTGTGGAGGTTTCCAGTTCCGATGGTCGCGGGTTCACCGCTCGTTTGGGATTTGGCGAAGCTGTGACCGCTCCGGAAGGCAAGGTGCTGCTATAGCGGTAGATTCCCGTTCTTTCGAGTGGGGGTGAAAGGCTGCGTCAAACGCTGGTTTATGCGTTTGACGCAGCCTTTTCATTGCTCTAAATTTAGATTTTTTGTTGTGGAGAATGTGGCGGTTCTTTGATTGGTCGGTTGCGAAAGGCGGAGAAATGGCGGGAGCTGATGGTTTGGGGACGCTGTGGGCGATACTGGAAATATGGAGAACTTGAGCGAACAGACTGATGCCGAGAAGGCTGGTAACGCCGTGAAACAAACCGTGAAAACAAATATTGGTCAGATTGCCGAAATCGGCGAGAACGCGGAAAATGCCGAGGGAACCGCGCAAGCCACGGAACGTGCCGAATTCGGGCTCGACGGACTGGTCGCCGACGTCAACATTCCGCGCGGAACGGTCGTGCTCGCGGCCACGCCGATCGGCAACACCGGAGACGCGTCCGCACGCCTGATCGCCCTCATGGAAGGCGTCGACATCGTGGCAGCCGAGGATACGCGCCGCCTATACGCGCTTGCGAACCGTCTTGGCATCCGCGTGCCCGGCCGTGTCGTGGCCTACCACGATCACAACGAACGAGACAAGGCCGACGGTCTGCTCGACCAGGTGGAACAGGGCGCCACCGTGCTCGTCGTATCCGACGCGGGCATGCCCACCATCAACGATCCGGGACTGGCGATCGTCCGCCGCGCCATCGAACGCGGCCTGCCCGTCACCTGCGCTCCCGGCCCGTCCGCCGTGCTCGACGCGCTGTGCCTGTCCGGCCTGCCGACCGACCGCTTCTGCTACGAAGGCTTCCTGCCGCGCAAGCACAGCGAACGTGTGCAGCACCTGCGCGCGCTCAAATCGGAACGTCGCACCATCGTCTTCTACGAAACCCTGCACCGCATCGACGAATCCATGGCCGACCTGCTTGACGTGCTCGGACCGAATCGCAAAATGGCGTTGTGTCGCGAGCTGACCAAGGATTACGAGCAAATCCGCCGCGGAACCATCGCCGAAATCCGCCAAAGCGTCGTCGACGATCCGCCGCGTGGCGAAATGGTGCTCGTCATCGCCGGTGCTTCCGAGGAGGAGGCCGACGCGGCCGCGCCCGCAACGCTGTCCATTGAGGATTTGGCGGTGCTGTCCGTTGATCGCGCGCAGGAAGACAACCTGCGTATCAAGGACGCGATTTCACAGGTCGTCGCCGAACATCCGCTGTCCGACGGCTCGCTCGCCAATCGCAAGCAGGTCTACAATGCCGTGCTTGCGATGAAGGGCTGATCGCTTCCGGAACCGTTCATTTCCAACGATTTCAGCAATATCCGCAGCGCTTCGGGCACACCCGGCCCGCCGACCTGCGCAAGATATTCCAGCATTGCAGGCGTCGCCGAAGGATTGGCGACCAGCCACTTGCGCAATCGCGGCGCATATTCCGCGATATGCCACAGCACATCTTGCGCGGTGTCGGCGCTGCACGCCACCAACGGCGTCAATTCGATCGGCGGCGCAGGCGGTTCTACCAATGCCCGCTGCCGCGCGTGCGGCTGATATTTCGGCGGTGCGCGACGTCGTTCGTGGCGTTTGCCATGGTGTCCATGCTGTTCATGTCGTTGCCCATGACGTTTGCTACGTTTCGCGCGCTCTTCATATCTCTTGCTTGCCGTGCGCCGCGACTGTGCCGACGTTTGCCGTGTCTGTCTCGTTTGCCGTGGTTTTTCCGACGGCCGTTGCGATTCGCGCATATCCGTCACTGCTTTCCGTCAATCGTCCGGAAAAACTGGCGTGCCCGTGGCGCGTTGCGAATATGGGTGGCCTCCTGCATGACCTGCAGGCAATCGTCGGGGCGGAACCGGAATTCCTGCATGAGCATGCATACGATTTCCGTGACCGGCGACTGCGTTTCCGGCGTGCAGTTCATGGCAAGGTCGCATGCGGTGCGTGTGGGCGTGGTGACGGTGATCGGGCCGACGTCGGTGACATGTTCGTCGGGCGCCTGTCGGTTGAAAACGCTGACTTTGCGACCGTACCTCGCCGTTCGGTAATGCGCTTTTGAAATGATGTCGATCGTGTTGGGAAACATGCCACCCAACCACACCCACGCAGCGGTGCCGGCGCACGCCACGGAACGACTCGGCATCAGCGTTGAGATGATGCTGGCGCGGCCGTACAGCGTGCGCGAATCGTGATACGAGTAGGCGTTGTCGTTGTCAAGTTTGCATACCACGCCTAGGGAATGCAAACGATTCAAACAAATGGGGCCGGGCAGGTCGGCGTCGCCCAAAAGGGGAGGGGAGGTATCCATGCGGGGTACCGTATCTGATACGGAAAGCGGCGTGCCACCGGCTTCGCGAAAAAAGTGGATAAGTGGACGATGATTGTTGCGTGATACAACAATGTGGATAACCTTGTGGACTACCGTAGCCTGATGCAGGCCGGTCTGCGAGAACGTCATCGACCCCATCCGCCCGTCTTCCGCCAATCGGAATGCGCCGAAAACACGGGATATGGCGCTTTGTATAATCGGGCACCATGAGTCATATTTTGGTGAATGTTGCATGGCCGTATGCCAACGGCCCCCGTCATATCGGCCACGTCGCCGGCTTCGGCGTGCCGTCCGACGTGTACGCGCGCTACGAGCGCATGAAGGGCAATGACGTGCTGATGGTGTCCGGCACCGACGAGCACGGCACCCCAATCCTGGTGGAAGCCGACAAGGAAGGCGTGAGCGCGCAGGAGCTCGCCAACCGCTACAACCGCGTGATCGCCAAGGACCTATGCGATCTCGGCCTGAGCTACGATCTGTTCACCCGCACCACCACTGGCAATCACGAAAAGGTCGTGCAGGAACTGTTCAAACAGTGCCTCGAAAACGGCTATATCTACAAGGGCACCCAGAAAGTCGCCATCTCCCCGTCCACCGGACGCACCCTGCCGGACCGCTACATCGAAGGCACCTGCCCGATCTGCGGCGCCGACGGAGCCCGTGGCGACCAGTGCGACGCCTGCGGCAACGAACTCGACCCGGACGAGCTGCTCAACCCCGTATCCAAGATCAACGGCGAAACCCCGCGCTTCGAGGAAACCGAACACTTCTTCCTCGACCTGCCGGCGCTCGCCGAAGCCAATCTCGCGTGGCTCAAGACCCGCGAAGGCTGGCGCACCAACGTCATCAACTTCTCCATCGGCCTGTTCAAGGAAGTCAAGCCGCGCGCCATCACGCGTGACATCGACTGGGGCATTCCGGTGCCGGTCAAGGGCTGGATCGACAACCCGAACAAGAAGCTGTACGTGTGGTTCGACGCTGTGATCGGCTACTTGTCCGCATCCATCGAATGGGCCCGCCGCAAGGGCGACCCGGAGGCATGGCGCGCATGGTGGAACGATCCGACCACCCCGGGCTACTACTTCATGGGCAAGGACAACATCACGTTCCACTCCCAGATCTGGCCGTCCGAAATGCTGGCCTACAACGGCCAGGGCTCCAAGGGCGGCGAAACCGGCAAGCTCGGTCCGCTGAACATGCCGGAGCAGGTCGTGGCCTCCGAGTTCATGACCATGGAAGGCAAGAAGTTCTCGTCCTCCCGCGGCATCGTCATCTACGTGAAGGACATCCTCGCCCGTTACCCCGTGGACGCCGTGCGTTACTACATCTCCGTGGCCGGACCGGAAAGCTCCGATTCCGACTTCACTTGGGCCGAGTTCGTGCGCCACAACAATGAGGAGCTCGCCGCATCCTGGGGCAACCTGGTGAACCGCGTGGCCAACCTCATCAACAAGAACTTCGGCGAGATTCCGGCGTTCGACGAGGCTTCCGCCACCGACGAGGACCGTGCGCTGCTGGCCGAAACCAAGGCCGCGTTCGAAACCGTCGGCGGACTCATCGAAAACCACCGCCAGAAGAACGCGCTGTCCGAAGCGATGCGCGTGGTCGGCGACATCAACAAGTACATCTCCGCCACCGAACCGTGGAAGATCAAGGACAATCCAGCCCGCCTCGGCACCGTGCTGCACACCGCCGCCCAGGCCGTGTCCGACGCCAACCACCTGCTGGCCCCGTTCCTGCCGCACTCCGCACAGAAGGTGTGGGAGGCCCTCGGCGGAACCGGCGTCTTCTCGCCGCTGCCTCATCTGGAAGAGGTTGAGGATCTCGACAAGCCGGGCTTCACGTACCCGATCATCACGGGCGACTACAAGCTGGGCGAAACCGTGCATCCGTGGGCTTCCGAGCCGATCGTGGCCGGCACCTCGGTGCCGAAGCCGCACCCGATCTTCGCGAAGATTCCGCCGGAGGCCGTCGAAGAGGAGCTCGCCCGCTTCGATGCCGAGCTGAAGGCCCGCCGCGAAGCCGAGGCCGCCCGTCTCGCCGCCGAAAAGGCCAAGCTCGAAGGCTGATTTCAACACGCAACCCCCTACATGTGTCACGATTTGAAAATTACAGCACTTTTTCAAATCGTGACACATCGCGTGGCTTTTGAATCGCCATTCTTCTGCTTTCCTATGCCTTCCGGCACATTCGCGCACTTTCCTGCAAAAATCGCTTGCCATTCATCTGCCATTTAACGCGACCGCCATTTACAATGAGAGCGGAGATATGCAAGGCTGCAGGAAGGGGCGCTTTATGCTGGATATCAAACGCGTACTGAAGGCCGCGCCTACGAAAATGCGTTCCCGTGAGCCGCTGCAGCAGTTGTGGACACCGTGGGGTGAACGAATCGACTATGAATGGCTGTCCGCGCGCGCCGGCAACAAGGCGTTCAATCCCGCCGAGGAAGGCGAACGCACGCTGGACGAGGGTCGTACCCCCATACTCGGCGAGCACCCGCGCCCGACCATGGTACGCGACAACTGCACCATGCTCAATGGCTGGTGGGATTACGCGATCGCGTCCATTCCGGAAGATGAGACCGCGCCGAAATGGCGCAAAACGGCGGCGATGCTGACCCGCGACGAAGCGGTCCGCGTAGTCAAGGAAACCGCCATTCCGCAAACGTTCGACGGCAAGATCCTCGTACCGTTCTCGCCGGAATCCGCGCTGTCCGGCGTGCACCAGACCATTTACCCCGACAACCTGCTGTGGTACCGCACCGTCGTGCATCCCGTCACGCTCGGCGGAGAGGAAACGGTCCGGCAGATCGGCGACGCGAATCGCCTCATCCTGCATTTCGAAGCGGTCGATTATGTCTGCGCCTGCTATGTCAACGGCCAGCTCGCGGGCACGCACGTCGCCGGCTACCTGCCGTTCGACGTCGATATTTCGGCATTTATCGACCCTGATGACGCGTTTGAAATCGCGCTGTGCGTCTACGATCCGAACGATTCGGGCACGCAGTTGCGCGGCAAGCAGAAAATCGAGCGCGAAGGCATCTGGTACACCGCGCAAAGCGGCATTTGGCAAAGCGTCTGGCTGGAAATCGTGCCGGAAGCCTACCTGCGCACGCTGACACTCAAGGGGGCATCCGACGGCAAGTTGTTCGTCCGTGCGGAAATCGGCGGCGACAAGCCGAACGCGAAACTGCACATCGTCGTCACCGACCCTGCGGACGGCACGGTGGTGGCGGATGAGACGCTGCCGGCGGGCGTGCGCAAGGTGCGTGCGGAAATCGCAACAGCTGCCGAACATCTGTGGTCGCCGGCCGATCCGTATCTGTATGACGTGCGGGCCGAATTGCGATACGGGTCGGCGAAACCCGCGGAAACGGCGGGTGATGCGGCGGTCGCGCGGTCGCAGCCGATGGATGTCGTAAGTTCCTACTGCGCGTTCCGTTCCGTCGAAATCAAACCGGATACGAAGGGGGTGGCGCGCTTCCATCTCAACGGCAAGCCGCTCTTCGTCAAAGGCGCGCTCGACCAAGGCTACTGGCCGGACGGCCTCATGACCGCGCCCGACGACGAGGCGCTGACGCATGACATCACGGCCATGAAAAACGCCGGCTTCAACATGCTGCGCAAGCACATCAAAATCGAGTCGGCCCGCTGGTACTACCATTGCGACCGCCTCGGCATGCTCGTCTGGCAGGACGCGGTGTCCGGCGGCGGCACGGACGGCGAATACAATGCGTGGACCACGAATCGCAAGCCGACGCTCATCCGCTCCACATGGAACAAATTCCGCGACGACACCGCCAAACATTTCACGGCGCTCGGCGCGGACGACCCGATCTACCGGCGCGATTGGTCGCGTACGTGCGACGCGATGGTGCACATGCTCGGCGGGCACCCCTCCATCGTGACGTGGACGCTGTTCAACGAAGGCTGGGGACAATTCGACGCGTGCGATGCAGCCGAACGCATCCACGCGCTCGACCCGACCCGTCCGATTGACGCGACCAGCGGCTGGTACGACCAGCATTGCGGCGACTTCCACAGCGTGCACAACTATTTCCGTCCGCTGGAAATCTACCCGGACAAGGGTCCGTTGCGCGGATACGTGGCCGAATTCGAGAAGAAGCACCGCCGTCGCCGCAGGGCCGCGCATTACGTGGTGCTGCCGGTCGCACGGCACGGCGTACGCGCGTTCGTGATTTCGGAATTCGGCGGATTGGCGCAGCTCGTACCGGAGCATGCGGCGGTGTCGCGCGCCTACGGTTACGGTGAATACGATTCGATCGACGATTGGCGGGCCGCCGTGCGTTCCGTGCTCGCCTCCGCGGCCGCACTGGAATCGCGCGGACTTGCGGGATACGTGTATACGCAGGTTTCCGACGTGGAGGAGGAGCTCAACGGCCTGCTGACCTACGATCGCCGCGTCGACAAATTCGCCGAGTGAGATGCGCGATTGCGTGTGAGTGCACGGCGTCGTTGAGCGGCGGTGTTGTATAGCGGCGTTTCATGACGGTGTCGGCAGATGCCGTGCAATCGTCTGTTGCCGCGCTGAACAAGCTGCAGGAAGGCCGTTGGGGCGATATTCAGTGGGATAAACCCCCGAATTCGCACCGTCGTGACATTTCCGCTACGAAATTCTCAGGGAATTGACAGGAACGCACATCGTTCCTCCAAGGGTCGGGCGGTTATATAGACCATGTCAACGGTTGCGGCTGTTGGCGAGATTCCTTTGGAATCCCATAACTGAACCCTTCTTCTCTCTTCTCTCTCAGCCGGCGGCTTTCTCTCCGCCGGCTTTCTTTTTGCCGTCTTGCTTGTGGATGGTTTGACGGCTTGATTCGGTCCGCTTGCTCGTGGATATCCGAGGAGGCTCTCCGCACGAGGGAAAAGCATGTGCCGCTGGCCTGTGCTTCACGCTTTCCTGCACTGAAAAATAACCGGTAAACGTTTTCTAAAAAATCGGAGTGTCGCATGCCGCCATGACCTACACTTGAATGCAATATACGCAGCATACAAGCGCGGCAGGGTTGCTACTCAATGCGAGGCAAGACCTGGAACGACGTCACTATACGTCGTTCCAGGTCTTTTTTGTTTGCTGCGATTGCTGCATCTCATATCGATGAGGATCGATGGGAATGGAAGGTGGAATCATGACTGCGGTGCAGACGTCCAATCCAGTACACGACGCCGAAGGTGCGGTGGAAGCCGGCATCCATGAGGTCGGCGCGACGATCGACGCCGTCGAGCGGGAGGTGGGGCGTGGCGTTTCCACACGTTTCCCGCTCAACAGCGCGTTCATCTTCACGTTCGGCGCGCTGGGAGGCATGCTGTTCGGCTTCGACACCGGCATCATCTCCGGAGCCTCGCCGCTCATCGAATCCGATTTCGGCCTGTCCGTGGCCCAGACCGGGTTCATCACATCATCCGTGTTGATCGGTTCCTGCGCGGGAGCCCTGTCCATCGGCGCGCTGTCCGATCGTTTCGGCCGCAAGAAGCTGCTGATTCTGGCGGCGATACTGTTCCTGCTCGGTTCGGGCATGTGCGCGGGATCCACGGGATTCCTGATGATGGTCGTGGCCCGCATCATCCTCGGTCTCGCCGTCGGCGCGGCCTCCTCGCTGACTCCGGCATATCTTGCCGAACTTGCGCCGAAGGAACGTCGTGGATCGCTGTCCACGCTATTCCAGCTGATGATCACTTTCGGCATCCTGCTGGCATACGCGTCCAATCTCGGCTTCCTCGGCCACAATATCGCCGGCATCCGCGATTGGCGGTGGATGCTGGGGTCGGCGCTCGTGCCGGCGGCCCTGTTGCTGATCGGCGGCCTGCTGCTGCCGGAATCGCCGCGATATCTGGTGAGTCGAGGCAAGGATCGTGAGGCGTTCAAAGTACTTACCCTTATTCGCAAGGACGTCGATCAGACGCAGGTGCAGCTCGAGCTCGACGAGATCAAGGCCGTCGCCGCGCAGAACACCAAGGGCGGTGTCCGCGAGCTGTTCCGCATCGCCCGTCCTGCGCTCGTCGCCGCGATCGGCATCATGCTGTTCCAGCAGCTCGTCGGCATCAACTCCGTGATCTATTTCCTGCCGCAGGTGTTCATCAAAGGCTTCGGATTCCCCGAAAACCATGCCATCTGGGTGTCGGTCGGCATTGGCATGGTCAACTTCGTGGCCACTATCGCGGCCACGCTTATCATGGACAAATTCCCCCGCAAGAAGCTGCTGATCTTCGGATCGGTGACGATGACCATCGCCCTCGCGGTGCTGGCCGTGCTTAACTTCACCGGCGATGTGGCCACTCTGGCCGTGCCGACCATGGTGCTGATCGCCTGCTATATCCTCGGCTTCGCGCTGTCGTGGGGTCCGATCGCATGGGTGCTCATCGGCGAAATCTTCCCGTTGAGCGTGCGCGGCATCGGCAGCTCCTTCGGTTCCGCTGCCAACTGGCTGGGCAATTTTGTGGTCTCCCAGTTCTTCCTCATGCTGCTGGCCATGTTCGGCAACAACGTCGGCGGCCCGTTCGCCATCTTTGGCGTGTTCTCCGCGCTGTCCATCCCGTTCGTGCTGCGTTTCGTGCCTGAGACCAAGGGCAAGTCGCTCGAACAGATCGAAGAGGAAATGGTCCGCCGCTGATACGGCGTCGCGGCATCGACGGCCATTGAATGGGGCGGGCACTCCGGAGGAGTATTCACCCCATTCACGTTATTCAACAGCGTTCGTATGAGAAGCGGCGGATTCGATCAAGGCATTCCCGGCTTTCCTCAAGCCATGGCATGCCGATGACGAACACATGCCCCAACGTCTCATGGCGGCGCGGCTTCGGGTCGAACAATTCAAAATCGGCGCCTTTGCGCGACAAGGCGGCGGCCAACGCCAGATTGTCGGCTTCAAGGAAATCGTCGCCGCAGGTGATGATGAGCAAGGGTGGAAGATCGACGTTGAACGCCAGACCCTCAGCGGTGAGGAACTTCGGATCAGCGGCTTCGAGCCCCGCAAAGAAATCGACGCCCAACATCTGCTCAAGACCGATACGGCGGTTCGGGTCATACCCGACCGTCAGCTTGCGGCCCATGGTCTCCAACGACGCCGAACTGTACGCGCCGCACACCGGAGCGGCACCCGCGAATCGGATGCCGGACGGCTTGTCGACGCCAAACGCAGCCGCGGCTTCCGCATTGTTTTCAATGGCCAAGGTCAGTAGCGTCAACGCGCCACCTGCGGAATCGCCGGTGAGGAACACCGCGTTCGGATTGACCGGATAATCGGCCATATGGGCTGCGATCCAACGCAATGCCGCCTGGATATCGGCCAATTGCCCACGCAAGTCGGTCTGCGGCGCCGGACGATAGTTCAATGAAAACACCGCGAAGCCCTGTTCCGCGAGATGCACGTTGAAATTCCGGTTCAGCTCCTTGTATCCGTAAGTGAATCCGCCGCCATGGATGTCGATGTACACCGGCAGCGTGCTCCCGCCGCGCAGCACCGCGTCGTGCGGCAGATACAGGTCGAGCAGATGCCCCCTGCACTGTCCGGCGGCCTTGTCGTAGCCGCCGTCCGGCAGATACGCGAGGTCGTTGATTTCGTCGATGCCGTCTGGCGTGTGCCACAGCTCGGAACGCGGCGTATCAATGGCAATCGCTCCGAACCGCATGCCCAGAATGCCCGGCAGCAGCTCTTCCGACACCCCCTCAAGGTCGCCCGTAGTTTCCGTCCACCGTTCCGCGTTACGTAGCATGTCTTCCGTCAGTCCGTATTTCGCCGCGTATTTTGCGCTGATTTCCATAAGGTTCGTCATCATTGCCGCCTTCCTGATGCGTTGCGAACTGCTTTCCGCAATCGCTTGCGATTCTAATACTTTCTCGCGATTACCGACCGGTCTGTCTTCCACGTGCGTTTCGTATTGTTTTTGGGGGAAATGGTTGCGATTGTCGGTTGGAAGCGACGTTGCGCTTCATGTCGTACCAGTTCACGGCTAGTATGTCGTCTGTACAACTTTCCGCACCAGCGCAGAAAGCCACGAACGGCGTGCGAAGACCGCACGAGACCCGCGTCGAATCGGACTGTATCGCAATCAGGCCGCATCGTCGAAAACCGTCCAAACCGCCCAACCTAGTCCGATTCCACAAGGACAATCGAAGGAAAACCGCGAATGTACGTCGACCCTAATCGCAACCAGCAGGCGGGCAATCTCAAGTGGATCCTGCCCTACTGCAAACCTGACCTGCCTCGCGTGGGTGGCGCGTTCATGTTGTTCTGCCTGAACAACACGATGGCCCTCATCATCCCGCTGCTGTCAGGGCTTATCGTGGACCGTGTCATTACGCAAGGCCACGTGAGCGAACTGACCCGTCTGTGCGTCATGATGATCGTGCTCACCGTGGTGCGTGTCGGCTCCCGTTACGGCTGCCAAATGTGGATGGAACGCTTCGGACAGAACTCCATCTATCGTCTCGTCAGCGACGAATTCGAAAAACTCCACGAACTTGACTTCACCTACTTCAACCACACTCGCACTGGCGACGTCATGAGCCGCATGACGTCCGACACCGACGCCATCCGCCACGCACTGAGCTGGGTGAGCCTGCAAGCGCTTGACTGCGTGGTCATGTTCATCGGCGCGCTCGCCATGATGTTTTCGATTGATTGGCGACTTGCGCTTGCGCTCGCTTGCGTCACGCCACCACTGTTCATTTTGACACGCGGTCTGTCGAAGCATGCACGACCCCTGTTCTTCGATATCCGAAACTCGCTCGCCGAAATGAATTCGATGGTCGAGGAAAACATCGAAGGCAACCGCGTCGTCAAAGCGTTTGTGCGCGAATCGTACGAAACCGAAAAATTTGACGAACGCAACGACGACTATATGCAACGCAACATGGCCCAGGCATACAACAGCCGCAAATACATGCCCTGGCTTGACGGTCTCGGCTTTTCGCTGCAACTTATCACACTCGGTTTCGGCGGCTTTCTCGTCATCAAAGGGTACATGACTCTTGGCAACCTTGTGGCGTTCAACTCATACCTGTGGATGCTTGACAGCCCAATTCGCCAATCCGGATGGCTTACCAACGACTGGCAACGTTTCAACGCGGCATGCATAAAAATCCGTAAGCTGCTCACCGCCGAATCGCGTATTCGCGAAAAGCCGGAGTTTGCGGGGAAAGCCACGCAAAGCACTACGCGAGTCGGTACGCAAGGGGCGCAAGCCGCCGATAAATCGGCTAGAATCGCAGGAACCATCGACTTCCAGCACGTCGACTTCGCTTTCCCAGACGATCTGGGGACGCCTGTGCTCAGCGACATCGACTTCCACGTTCCCGCAGGCGCGAAACTCGGAATCCTCGGCGAAACCGGCTCCGGCAAATCGACTCTCGTCAACCTTATCTCCCGTTTCTACGACCCAACCGCCGGTCGTGTGCTCATCGACGGCATCGACGCGCGCGACTGGCCGCTCGCCACGTTGCGATCGCAAGTCTGCATCGTCGCGCAGGATACGTTCCTGTTTTCCGATACGATCGGCAGCAACATCAGCTTTGGCGCGGGCGACCGAGGCAACCGACTTGAGTACAACGGTCAGTACGACGGCCAGCGCAGACGACGTGGTTACGACGAACAGTACGTGCGCCGCATGGCCGCCATTGCCGGCGCGGATGGCTTCATCAGCAGCATGCCGGACGGCTACGATACCGTCGTCGGCGAACGTGGCGTCGGCCTGTCCGGCGGACAGAAGCAGCGACTGAGCTTGGCGCGTGCTCTCGCCGACAATCCGTCGATTCTGATTATGGACGATACGACCAGCGCCGTCGATATGGAAACGGAAGCAGAGATTCAGCGGCACTTGCGCGATTTGGACGAGAAGAAGACGATTGTCACAATCGCCCACCGCATTTCGTCGGTCAAGGATTCCGACTTGATTCTCGTGCTGGAGCATGGGCGCATTGTGGAACGTGGCACGCACGACGAATTGGTGGCCTCGCACGGCCGATATTGGCAGATTTACAGCAAGCAGTTGGGCGTGGATGCCGGCCGCTCGCAGGGATTCGAAGCGTAAGACGCGGGGGAGGATAACATCATGGCACAACGCAACACCTTCCGTGACGATGAAGACCTTGAAGAGAAGATCAATATGCGCGACCTCGCGCGCGTCGGCGTCTACCTGAAACCGTACATGGCCCGCGTGGTCTGGATCCTCATCGTCGTGGCGGCAATGGGCTGCATCAACGTCGTGGAACCGTATCTGACGAAAATCATGATCGACAGTGTCATTCCGGCGAAAAACCTTGCGCTGCTTGGCGAGCTGGTGGCACTGCTGGCGGTGCTCATCGTCATTTACGAATTCGGTTTGCGCTACCGTACTGTGGAAATCACGCGCGTCGGCCAGCTCATGCTTAAAGACATGCGCCGCGACCTGTTTACGCACATTCAGACGTTGCCGTTCAGCTATTTCGACTCGCGTCCGCATGGCAAAATCCTCATCCGCGTGGTCAACTATGTGAACACGCTTTCGGACACCCTGAGCTCCGGTCTGGTCAACGTGATTTCCGACGTGTTCACGTTCTTCATCACGCTAGTGGTCATGTTCGTCGTGGATTGGCGTCTCGCGCTGTACAGTCTCGCGTTGTTCCCGCTGCTCATCGCGTGGGTGCTGGGATTGCAGCATTTCCAGCGTCGCGCGTACCAGGTGCTATCCAATAAGCAGAGCAATCTCAACGCGTTCATCCACGAATCGATCGCCGGTGTGAAGACCACCCAGACGTTCGCGCGCGAGGACACGCAGTTCCGCACATTCCAGGAACAGCAGGGCGCTGTGCGTTCCGCGTGGATGCGTACGGTGCATATCCAGACGCTTATGTGGCCGGGCATCCAGACGATTTCCGTCATGACGATCGCGTTCATCTATTATGTGGGCGTCACCGGTTTCGGCGGTGTGGAGGTGAGCACAGGTGTGCTCATCGCCTTCGTCGGCTATGCGAACAACTTCTGGAACCCGGTGATCAGCATCGGCAACTTCTACAACCAGCTCATCACCTGCTCCGCGTATCTTGAACGCATCTTCGAAACGCTGGACGTGCAGCCGGAGATCCGCAACGCGCCGGACGCCGTCGATCTGCCGCAGATCGAGGGTCGCGTCGACTTCAACGACGTCGTCTTCCGCTACGAGCCGGACGGCCGCAACATCCTGAACCTGGTCGACCTGCACGTCGAGCCAGGCAAGACGATTGCGCTGGTCGGTCCTACGGGCGCCGGCAAAACCACGATCATCAACCTGCTGTCGCGTTTCTACGACGTCGCCGAAGGCTCGGTGACGATCGACGGCCACGACGTGCGTTCCGTCACGTTGGAAAGCCTGCGCCGGCAGATGGGCGTCATGCTGCAGGACACGTTCATCTTCTCCGGCAACGTGCGTGAGAACATCCGCTACGGCAAACTGGACGCCACCGACGAGGAGATCGTGGCCGCGGCCAAAGCGGTGCATGCGCACGAATTCATCATGGAACTGCCAGACGGCTACGACACCGTGGTGGAGGAGCGCGGCTCGACCCTGTCCGCGGGCCAACGCCAGCTCATCGCGTTCGCGCGCGTGCTGCTCGCCGACCCGCGCATCCTGATCCTCGACGAGGCCACGTCGAATATCGACACGCGTACCGAGGAGGCGTTGCAGGCCGGTCTGAACCATCTGCTCAAGGGACGCACGAGCTTCATCATCGCGCACCGCCTGTCCACGATCGAGAATGCGGATGAGATCTGCTACATCGACCACGGGCAGATCGTGGAGCAGGGCAACCATGCCGAGCTGCTCGCCCGCCATGGCGCCTACTACCGGCTCTACGAATCGCAGTACGCCATGATCAAGGTCTGAGCAGCCGGCCGCCAGCCCCGGCGGCTAGCTGCTCTGCCCCTTAGCCCGTATATCCGCAATCCGAAATGCCTGCCCAACGGTCGCGCAGCCAATGCGCGGCCATCTTGGGCCGGCTGCCGCGGTGGGATTCCCGTCGGACATGCCGCCATGCGGAATGTGCTTTGGAGCAACCCGTGGAATAATGGATTGTGAGCGTTAACAAGACAACGATGCACTAAGGAGCGCTTGCACTCATGACTACCACCAATCGCACCAGCCATCCAATCGCATTGCGCGACGCCACCGTCACCGACCCGTTCTGGGCATCGCGGCAGGAACTCGTGCGCACCCAGGTGATTCCCTACCAGTGGAACGCGCTGAACGACAACGTTCCCGGCGCCGCACCCAGCTACTGCATGCACAACTTCAAGGCCGCCGCCGCGCAGAACGCAGAACACCACAAGGAAGGCAAGGCCTTCGTGCCGCCGAAATACACGTTCCGCGGCTTCGAAGCCCTGCCGGACGACCCGGCGCACCCCGATCCCGACAAGTTCTACGGCTTCGTGTTCCAAGACACTGATTTCTCCAAATGGATCGAAGCGGTCGGCTACTCGCTGACCCACCACCCGGACGCTGACCTTGAAGCGACCGCCGACACCGCCATCGATATCGTCTGCGCGGCGCAGCTCGACAACGGCTACCTGGACACCTACTACATCCTCAACGGCATGGACCGGCACTTCACCAACCTGAAGGACCACCATGAGCTGTACTGCTTCGGCCACCTGACCGAAGGCGCGATTGCCTACTATCAAGCCACCGGCAAACGCAAGCTGCTCGACGCGGCCTGCCGTTTCGCTGATTACATCGATTCCCGATTCGGCACCGCCGACGGCAAGCTGCACGGCTATCCCGGGCACGAAATCGCCGAAATGGCACTCGTCAAACTCGCCGAGACCACCGGCGAACAGCGCTATGCCGACCTCGCCGAACACTTTGTACGCCAACGCGGCCGGCAGCCGCTCTATTTCGAGCTCGAAGACCGCCGCCGCGCCCGGGAGGACGGCCGCAACTACGCGCCGCGCGAGCAGAACTACGCCTATTACCAGGCCGACAAGCCGATCACGGAACAGACGGAGGCCCTCGGACACGCCGTCCGCGCCGCCTACTTCTACGCCGGAGCCGCCGACGTGGCACGCCTGACCGGCGACTCCGACCTGCTGGCATCCTGCGAACGACTATGGCGCAACATCGTCGACCGAAAGCTCTACATCACCGGCGGTATCGGCGCCACACACATGGGGGAGGCCTTCTCCTTCGACTATGATCTGCCGAACGACACCGCCTATTCGGAAAGCTGCGCCGCCATCGCGCTCGCGTTCTTCGCCCGCCGCATGCTGGAAATCCAGCCGAAATCCGAATATGCGGACGTCATGGAATCGGCGCTGTACAACACCACGCTCGCCGGCATGGCACTCGATGGCAAAAGCTTCTTCTACGTGAACCCGCTCGAAGTGGTGCCCGAGGCATGCCATCGCGATGAACGCAAGGCGCACGTCAAGCCGGTGCGCCAGAAGTGGTTCGGATGCGCCTGCTGCCCGCCGAACATCGCACGCATCGTGGAGGACGTGCAGCAGTACGCCTACACGATCGGAGACGACTCATCCACCCTGTATGTGCATCTGTATATGGGCGGCGGCGTCCATGCCAGGCTTTCCGGCACCGATGTGCGCCTTGACGTCATGTCCGATATGCCCTGGTCCGGCAAGGGATCCGTCGCGGTGGGTTTTGATGCAGGCGATTCTGCTTCCGATGCATCCAAGGACGCGGTTTTCACGATCGCCCTCCGTCTGCCCGCTTGGGCCGGTGGCGAAACCGCTTCCGATGCGGTCACCGTGCGCGGCCGCGACGACATCTCCCGCGTCATCAGAGACGGATACCTGTATCTGACCGGCGCATGGCATGACGGCGACGTCGTCGATTTCGATTTCCCGATGCCGGTCCACATGGTCGCCGCGAATCCGCTCGTGCGCGAGGACGCCGGAAAGGTGGCGTTCGTGCGCGGACCGCTGGCCTACTGCGCGGAAGGTGTCGATAATGGCGCGAACCTGCATCTGCTGCACGCCGATACCGCGCGCATCGCATCCGATCCATCCTGCGTGTCCGTTGATCGCATCGTCTTCCATGCCGGCGCCGTCGCGCAGGACGAGCAGGGGCTCGGCGAGGTGGACGCCGTCGATATGCCGATGACCACGCTGGCGATTCCCGCTTGGCGTGAAGTGGAAGACTCCGTGCAAACCTCCGCGTTGTACCATGATTGGCGTCCCGCCGAACGCAAGACGACGACGGCCACGCTGATTCCATACTTCGCATGGGCCAACCGTGGCGAGAACGAGATGACGGTGTTCCTACGCGGGTGAGCATGACGAGTGACGAAGGGACTGCCCGACAAAGGGGCTGTCCTTGGTTTCGGCAACATCGCCAAAACCAAGGATGCGCCAGTCAAGTTCATCGCATATCTCCGCTTCGAGTAGACACGCACGTGCGATTTGCCCCATTTACCGCTTAAGCTAGTACCAGGTACGTCAATCGATGCACGTCAATGATCAGGCGGTATCTGAACACGGTTGAGGAGTCGAAGATGATAAGCGGTGCCGGTGCAATGAACCCCGTATGTCCCCGTGAGGACGGGCGTCTCGAATGGGGCAATGGCGTGGTTTCCATGCTGTTCGACACGGCAGGCGATTCCCCCGTCCGATTGTGCAACGTTGCAGGCCGCGGCATGGGGCCCATCGGCGGCCGTGTTACCGACGATGGAAGAACCGTGCTGGAACGTGATCCGCGTCCAATCGTCGAAGTGCGTGCCGCCAACACCGGATCGCAGGACAATCGCCTCACCTTGATCGCCACGGTGGCGGGCAGCGTATTGCGATTCGTCTCGGCCGCCGCCTCCGAGCCGGAGGAAGGGTCCGCCGAACCATATCGTTTGGAGATCGTCCAATTCGCTTCGTATGCGGAACTGGAGCCGCACGGGCGCGCGTTCGAACCGACCGCCGCCGAACGGGCCGAAGCCGCCGCGCAGCCCTCGCCGGAAACCGTCCGCCATGCCGACGCCACGGCTGGGCTGGTAGTCACTTCCGTATTCGAAGCGTTCCCGGGTCTGTCCGCAGTGCGCACCTACACGCGGTTGAGCTCCGCGCGCCCGCTGCCTATCGAGGCGGTGTCATCGTTGAATCTGACGGTGCCGATGCGCGTCAACTGCGGCAAAATCGACCATTCCCGCGTATTCTGGGGAGACTCCGCGTGGGCGGTGGAAAACGATTGGCGCAGCCGTCCACTGCGCGACGTATCGGTGCGCAATCGCAATCAAGTCATCAATCCCGGCCAATCCAGCTCGCGATTCGCCATGAGCTCCGCCTCCACATGGAGCACCGGCGTGCATGAGCCGGCCGGCATCGTACAGGTCGAGGGCTCGCGCCGCCAATCGCGCGACTTCTCCGTAATGTGGCAGATCGAGCACAACGGCCCATGGAAATGGGAGATCGGCGAGGATGATCCCGGTTTGCACATCAGCGCGTTCGGACCGGAATATCAGGACCACCATTGGTATACGGAGCTGGGTGAAGGCCACGATTTCGAATCGGTGCCGGTCTCCTTCGCGATCTCGGCCGGCGATTGGCAGCAGTCCGTCGCCGAAATGACATTGCAGCGCCGTGCGTTGCGTGCCGCCAAGGCTCGCGAATTGGGTCGTTCCGAGCAGTTCGAACGCACGCAGGGACTCGTCATCTACAACGATTACATGAACACCCTGTTCGGCGACCCGCGCTTGGAGAAGGAGCTGCCGCTCGTCGAGGGCGCGGCACGCGTCGGCGCGGACATCTTCTGCATCGACGCCGGCTGGTACGACAGCACGGACGGCGGTTGGTGGGACATGGTCGGAGAATGGCAGGCCTCCACGAACCGTTTCGGCGAAGCTGGACTCAAGGGTTTGGCCGACACCATCCGCGCGCATGGCATGGGCTTGGGATTGTGGCTCGAGCCTGAGGTGATCGGTGTGAAATCGCCGCTCGCCCAAAGTCTGCCCGATGACGCGTTCTTCCAGCGCCACGGTGTGCGCGTCTGCGATTCGGGCCGGTACCTGCTTGACTTCCGCTCGCCCGCCGCACGCGAGCACGTCACTCGCACCGTCGACCGGCTGATTGACGATTTCGGCGCGGTCTTCTTCAAATTCGACTACAACACCGTCCCCGGCGTCGGCACTGATCTCGACGCCGAATCCGCCGGCGCTGGCCTGCTCGGCCACTGCCGTGCCTATTTGGATTGGCTGGACGACCTGCGCCGCCGCCATCCGGACGTTATGATCGAAAACTGCGGTTCCGGTGCGATGCGCGCCGATTACGCGCAGTTGCAACGATTGGACCTGCAATCCACCTCCGACCAGTGTGATCCGCTGATTTACGCCGCGATCGCCGCCGGCGCCGGACTGACGATCCTGCCGGAACAGCAAGGCAACTGGGGTTACGCCCAGCAGGAGATGGACGATGAGACCGCCGTCTTCACGCTGGCCACGGGCATACTCGGCAGGTTGTACCTGTCCGGATTCATTGACCGCATGGACGAGCATCGGCTTGCCTTGGTGCGGGATGCGGTGGCCTTGCACCGCCGTGTGCTGACCGAGCAGCAGGAATTGGTGCCGTTCTGGCCGGCCCGTCTGCCTGATTTCGATGGCGATTGGCTCGTCGTCGGTCTGCGCCATCCGTCATTCCTCCCGTCGGAGGACGACGATCCGTGCGATTACATCATCGTCTGGCGACGTGGCGGCACGCCTTCCGTGAACGTGCCGCTGTCCGAGGACTGCCATATCGAGCAGATCTTCCCGAATCCGGCCGTTCCCGAGCATGCGCCCGACGCCAAGCCGTGGACCGTCGAGCGCATGGACCCCGAGACGGTCCGGCTCAACGCGGCCACCTCCAAGCAGCCGTCCGCCCGCATCTTCGCCATCCGCCGCGCCTGAGCGGTTGCGACGGATGGACAATCGCGCCGCCTACAGGGCGAAGGCGGTTTCGATGGCGTCGTATTCGGCGGCCGTGATCGGCAGAATCGCGCCGTGACGCTTCTTCAGCGCGCCGAAATCGATATCGTCTGCGCGCTGCCAATCGGCCGGATCATGCGAGGCGAGCGAGGCGGCGCGGAACGACAGGTAGCCCTTGGACTCCGCGTACTGGTCGCACATCAGGCCGAATGGCATGGTCCTGCCGTTGACCACCTTCACGTCTTCGTCGTTGTAACGGAACAGTTCCGGCCCTTCCAAGTAGTGCATGGAATACCGGCCATTGCCGAAGATGTCGGTGAGCGTGCCCACATACGACCACTCATTCGGGTCGTCGGTGCGCAGCACCTCGTAGGTCGTCGCATACGGGTTACGGGTGCGTTCGATGGTGATTTCCGAGTCCTTGGACGCGCGGTACCACCAGCCGTCATCGTCGCGCAGCATGGTCGAATCGATGATCACATTCTTACGATCGATCCACTTGACCGGATCGGAGAACACCCTGAAATCAACGGTCGTCGCATAATACACATTCGTCGGATCGCCGAGCTCGTTGGCCAACGGATCCGCGGAGCTTTCGGCGTTGCTCTTCGTGGACCAGAACACGATCCACTGCCCGCGATCCGGATCCCAATTCGCCTCCGGAGCCCAAGCCATGCCAGCGTCCGGAATCTTCGAGGCCACGTCCACCAGGCGCGGCTCGCTCCAATGGACCAGGTCAGGGGAGTCCCAGATCACCAGGCCGGTCGATCCATTCGTGGTGGCGCCATCGTTCGGCCCCCAGCCGCCACGGTAATAGATGCTCAAATCGGTGGCCACAATGTGGAATCCACCACGTGGGTCGCGCACAATATGCGGGTCGCGCACGCCCTTCTCGCCGCCTAGCCACGTCAACGCCGGACTGCCGGCCGGGCGCAGGTCCCTCCAATGCACGCCGTCGCGGCTCAGCGCGAAATACAGCTGCTCGTCGGTGGGATTGCGCTCCTCGCCGATGAAATGCACGAACAGATAGGCCTGGGTGTCGATGCTCATGATGCTCCTAGAGATTCCTTGATGAATGATGGCGATTGATTCCGATTGATTGATTCCGATTGAGTGGGATTGGCCGCGAAGGCTGCTGCCTATGGCGGATTGCCTGCCATCGGGGCGTCATCCTCAGACCGCGGTCGATTCCCGGTCCACCAGCTGGTAGCCGATGATGGCCCGTCTTGGCGGCAACGCCTCGTCTGTTCCATGATCGATACGTTCGGACAGCATATCGACCGAGAATTTCGCAAGCTGCGTGAAATCGACCTGGATGGTGCTCAACGCCGGCGTCGTGTACGAGCCGGAGGTCACGCCGTCGAAACCGATCACCTTCACGTCCTGCGGCACGCGCAGTCCGCGGTCCGCGAGCCCGCGTATCACGCCGAACGCCGCGAAATCGTTGGCGCAGCACGCGCCGTCGAACTCGGTGCCACCATGTCCGCTCCGTGCGGCGAGAATACGTTCCGCAATCGCATGCCCGGCGATGATGCCATTGGCCACATCCCCGGCTTCGAACGCTATCGACTCGTCATAGGGCAGTCCGGCGTCGGACAGCGCTCCGCATGCGCCGCGCAATCGCAGAGCGAACGCGTTCTGGGCATGCGCCAGATCGGCGCGGGGGGCGAACCGGTGGCCGACGATCGCGATATTGCGGCATCCGCGGTCGATGAGATGCTGCATCGCCGCGCGTTCGGCCTCCTCGTTGGGGAAGTTCACGGCATCGACGGTCGGCGTCTCCTCGCAGGCGTCCAGCAGCACGAATGGTCTGCCGCCATTGAGTTTGGACAGCGGCACATTTGTGCCCAAGCCTGTGGCGTGCAGGATCTCGCCATCGAACAGCTGCCCGGAGAACGGATTGCTGCTCAGCGCGTGCTCGGCAGCGTCCGGCGAATACTGCGTCTGCTCGATGAATGGAATAAGTCCGCGGGACACGATTTCGTTGCTCAACGCCTGCGTGAGCTTTGAATAGAACGGCGAATCGAATTCGTTGACGATGACGTGGATGATGTTGCTGCGGCCCGATTTGAGCATGCTGGCCGTCAGATTGATGCGGTAATTGAGTTTCTTCGCTGCGGCGATCACTTTGGCGCGGGTCGATTCCTTGACGCCTGGCTTGCCGCGCAGCGCGTTCGACGCGGTCATGGGGGAGACGCCCGCTTCCGCGGCCACGTCGCGTAGCGTCGGTGTGCTGCTGGTCATATGCCGCTCCTTGAAAACTTATGATTGATATGTAACGATATTATATTCTCTTGATTCTGTAAAATCGTTGCAAATACAAAGACTCACCGATATATTGCCTCCATTGCGGATGATTGGATTTGCGCTAGTATATGTAACGATACATATACGGTTCGCATGACGGCGTCCTGCTTTCCGCGACACAGCCCCCATAGCGATCCCGAACGAAAAGAGAGGTTCGATGACGATCCCAACCACCGTTTCCGTCGCCCCGGCTGACGAATATCCGGCTGACGGCCACACGGTACCCGAGGCCATGCCAGTCAAAGCCTGGCGTCCGCCGATGGGCTGGAACAGCTGGGACTCCTACGGCACCACCATCACCGAGCAGGAGGTCCTAGACAACGCGCGCTTCATGGCCGAGCATCTCAAGGACGCCGGCTGGGACACGCTGGTCATCGACGCCGGCTGGTTCGACCCCAACGCCCACGCGCACGGCTATTCCGACGGCACGCCGCTGTGCATCGATGCATATGGCCGGCAGATTCCCGACGAGCAACGTTTCCCGAGTGCGGCAGACGGCAAAGGATTCGGCCCGCTCGCCGACGCGGTGCACCGGCTCGGTCTCAAACTCGGCGTGCACGTGATGCGCGGCATTCCGAGACAGGCCGTGCACGAGAACCTGCCGGTCAAAGGCACCGCGCTGCATGCGCAGGACGTTGCCGACACCGAGCACACTTGCGCATGGAATCACGACAACTATGGTCTCAAGCGGGGCGATGCCGGCGCGCAGGCCTGGTATGACGCACAGGTCGACCTGCTCGCCTCTTGGGGACTCGACTTCCTCAAGGTCGACGACATGCAGACCCCGTTCTTCCCAGAGGAGATCGAGGCCTACCATCACGCCATCGAACGCGCGGAAGCCGCCTACGGCCGACCGATCACGCTATCGCTGTCCCCGGGAGGCTGGGTGGCCAGCACCCATGTCGATTTTCTCCGCGGCGTCTCGCAGATGTGGCGCATCTCCGACGATTTGTGGGACCGCTGGGAAGACATCTACCAGCAGTTCCCCCGGCTCGCGCGATGGGCGCCGATGCAGCGCACCGGCCATTGGGCCGACGCCGACATGCTGCCGCTCGGGCATATCGGCCTGCGCGCCGAACGCGGCGATGACCGCCAATCGAAACTGACCTGCGACGAGCAGAAAACACTGCTCACCCTGTGGAGCATGGGCAGATCCCCGTTGATGGTCGGCGGCGATCTGCCTACCAGCAACGCCGACACCATCGCACTGCTCGCCAACCCGGCCCTGCGCGAAGTGACCGCCGGCTCGTCCGGCAACCGCGAAATCGTCCGGGAACGGCTGTTCGCCGAATGGAACGTGGAGGAATCCTTCATCGGCGAGCTCATCGCATGGACCGCCGACGCGGCCGACTGGGCCGACGGTACCACGTCGGCGCATGCGCGCGGCCACTACGGCGCGATCTTCTGGACCGGCAGCGAACCGTACGAGCTCAAGGGCAACATCCAGCTGCAAAGCTTCGTCGGCATCGACCAACGCAACGCGGACTGGACGCTCACCGATTTGTGGGCCGACGCTCCGCAATCGCCCGACGGCATCCGATCGGACGTCCGCATCGAAGGCGAAGGCGAGGACCGCGTCATCCGCGGCACCATCCCTGCGCACGGCTGCCTCTGGTTCGCGCTCGACTGAGCCCGTCTGACGCCAGCCGGCGGCGAATGGCCGCGAAACGAACGCCAAACCGTGCAATCGCACATACCCCAACACCATCCAACCCAACAACCAACACCATTCAAGGACACACCATGACCGACAAACTTACCGCCACACTCGACAAAGCGGGCGTGCGCGCCATCAGCACCGACCTGTGGGGCATCTTCTTCGAAGACATCAGCTACTCCGGCGACGGCGGCCTCAACGCCGACCTCGTGCAGAACGGCGCCTTCGAATACAACCGCGCCGACTCCATCGATTGGAGCAACTACAGCTTCTGGCGCAAAATCGTGCCGGAAGGCTCGTTCGCAGCCTTCGGTATCCATGACAATGACCCGGTTGCCGCCGAAAACCCGCATTACGCGACGGTGGAAGTCGAACATGCCCCTGCCGCGCTGGACAACACCGGCTGGGACGGCATGGTGTTCCGTGCCGGAGAAACCTACGATTTCACCGCCTGGATGCGCGTGCGATCGGAAAGCGCGATGCCGGTGACGGTCTCGCTGCGCGGAGACGACGGCAGCATCATCGCCGAAAACACCATCACCGTCTCAGCCTCGGCATGGACGACATACCAAGCCTCGCTGACCGTTCCTGAGCACGGCGATGCCGGCTCGAGCGTGGCCACACAGGGCACATTGCGTCTGGCCTTCGCCGGCGAAGGCGTCATCGACCTCGACTTCGTCACCTTGGAGCCGCGCACCACCTACCACGGTCTCAAGCACTTCCGCCCGGATCTGGTGGAGGCGCTCGCCGACCTCAAACCACGATTCATGCGATTCCCCGGCGGCTGCATCACCCACGGCCTCGGCATGGACAACATGTACCACTGGGACCGCACCATCGGACCGGTCGAGCACCGTCCGCACAACTTCAACCTCTGGGGCTACCACCAGTCATTCCGCATCGGCTACTACGAATACCTGTGCCTGTGCGAAACTATCGGCGCCAAGCCGCTGCCGGTGCTGCCCGCCGGCGTGAGCTGCCAAAACACCAGCCAAGGCCCGGTGCCGGTGGCGCAGGAGGATATGCCCGCTTACATCGATGAAGTACTCCACCTCATCGAATTCTGCAACGGCAGCACCGCCACCGAATGGGGCGCCAAGCGCGCCGCCATGGGTCACCCGGAGCCGTTCGGCCTCGAATACCTCGGCATCGGCAACGAGGATCTCATCGACGACGTGTTCAAGAACCGCTTCCAGCAGATTTTCGACGCCGTCAAAGCCGCATATCCGGACATCGTCGTCGTCGGCACCGTCGGTCCCGCCCCCAGCGGTCAGGATTATGAGGAAGGCTGGAAGTACGCGCGCGAAGCGGGTCTGCCGATCGTCGACGAACATTCCTACCAGTCGTCCAGCTGGTGGTTCCACAACCTCGACCACTACGACCACACGGACCGCAAGGGGCCGAAGGTCTACCTCGGCGAATACGGCTCCTGGAACACCCAACTGATCAACGGCCTGTCCGAAGCGGCCTTCATGGGACGCATGGAACTCAACGGCGATGTGGTGGCCATGGCCTCCTACGCCCCGCTGTTCGCCAAGAATGGGCACCATAGCTGGAATCCGGACCTCATCTACTTCGACAACGAACGCGCCTACCATCCCTACAGCTATTGGGTGCAGCAGATGTACGCCACCACCACGGCCGACACCGCGTGGCCCGTCACCGTCGAAGGCCCGTCCACGCTGCGCCGCACCCTGCCGGACACCGTGAGACTGCGCATCGCGGGCAACGCCAAAGCCGACCTCAACAACCTCACCATCACCACCGCAGCCGGGGACACGATCGACCTCGGCGACGTGGCCTACGACGGCAGGACCATCGACACCGCCCTCGATCTGCACGCTGATTCCTACAGTATCGACACTACCGTCGTCTATTACGAGGGACGATGGGGCATGGACCTCATCTGTGGCGATATCGACGGCAAGAACCACAACATCATCTCACTTGGTCGAGGACACAGCGTGCGCGTCGTCCGCGACGGCACCGCCTACGCGCTCGCCGGCACCGAAGTCTCCATGAACGAAGTGCGACCGGGCACCACTTGGCAGGTGCACGCCGACATCACCGACCGCGGCCAAGCCATGAAGCTGTACATCGATGGAACGCTGATTGCGGATGGCACGGAGGTCAAGGACGAGCCAAGGCGCACCGTCACCGTATCACGTAACGCCAAGGCAGGGGAAACCTACGTGCGCGTGGTCAATGCCATGGACGCGCCAATAAGCGTCGACCTACGTCAGATTCTTGCCGAGTTGAATATTTCCACAGCATCGGCGGCATCCGCCACGGCCACCGTCCTAGCCGGAGACAATCCGTATGCGGGACAGGTCGGTGAGGAATCACCGACCAGGCCGCGGCAGACCGCGATTGATCTGACAGACGGCGACTACACGGCACCGGCATGGTCGTTCACCACCATCACGATTAAGTGACGTGTATGCCGCGAAACGGGCGGACCCTCGTTTGAACCCTCGAACGAGAGTTCGCCCGCAGTGCAGGGCCAATCGGGACTAATCTGGAAAACATGAGCAAGCACCACCGCAATCGCAATTGGGCCCCGGCCCCACAGCCGCTGCCCGAAGACGCGCACGTCATCGACAACCACACCCACATCGCATCCGTCGTGCCCTTCTCCCAAGCCATGAGTCACGAAGCCATGGAAAAAGGCCAAGGCGAAGTACCCGTCTACAGCGTCGACGAACTGCTGGAACAAGCCCAGAAAGTCGGCGTCGAAGGCGTAATCGACTGCGGTTGCGAGCTGCCCAACCTCATGACCGCCATCGACATGGCCCGCGAGCATCCCGGAACCGTGCACGCCGCAATCGCCATACACCCCAACGAAGCCGTGCTGCACGGCCACCGCGGCGCACCCGGCCCCGACGGCCTGCCCATCAAATACAAGCCCTGGCACGACATCCCCTTCGACGAAGCCATGGCCGAAGTACACCGCCTCGCCACCACCTACTCCAACCAGGTCGTCGCCATCGGCGAAACCGGCATGGACCTGTTTCGTACCGGCGAATCCGCCAAGGAACTGCAACGCGAGGCGTTCCGCGCCCACGTCGCGCTCGCCAAGGAACTCAACCTGCCCATGCAAATCCATGACCGCGACTCGCACAAGGAAGTCATCGAAACGTTGCTCGCCGACGGAGCCCCCGAACGTACCGTGTTCCACAGCTACTCCGGCGACGCCGAAATGGGCGAAATCGCCCGCGAAAACGGTTGGTATCTCAGCCTTTCCGGCACATCCAGCTACAAAGGCAACGACGGAATCCGCGAATCGGCGAAACTCGTCGGCATGAGCCACGTCATGGTCGAAACCGATGCCCCCTACTTAAGTCCGATGCCCTACCGCGGCCGCACCAACGCGCCGTATATGATCCCGTACACCCTGCAGGCGCTCGCCGACTATCTTGACAGACCGTTGGCTGAAATCGCCAAAGCCACGCGTGAAACGACGCGCGAAGTGTACGGCATCTAAAAAGAATGGCGATTTCGCGGTAATCCCGTGGCGGTTCCGTGACGGCCGCATGGGCCTCAACGTAACAGTTGCGTAATCGCCAGAAAATAAGCAAAATACAAACGATCAAGCATATGTGAATTTCATGCGTGACGTGCCGAATCACGTGTGAAGATTTGACAATGGTTTGCCAAGCTCCTAGTGTCACACCTTGCGTTTTATTTTGGGGAGCGGGTTGGAAGGCCCGCCACTTGGAGGAAGCGTTATGGCTAACGAGCCGAACGAAGAAGAACAGCCGCTGCTTCACGCAGCGACGTACACGCAGGCGCCAAAGGTCTCGCACAAGGTCCTGACCAAGGAGGAGCGCCAGACGCTCATCAAGGAGCACGAGGCGCAGCAGCAGGAAGCCGCGAAACTTGACGAGGCCGCCAGCAAGGGCCGCATCGGCCGCTGGTGGAGCCGTCTCCAGTCCGGCCCGGACAAAATCACGCCGGCCATGGCCATCGTGGCGCTTGGCGTGGTATACGGCGACATCGGTACCTCGCCGCTGTACACCATGCAGACGTTCCTCAACGGCCAAGGCGGTTTGGCGCATACGGATCGCGCCGCGGTGCTGGGCATCCTGTCGCTGGTCTTCTGGTCGATCACGCTGATCACCACCGTCAAATACGTGTTCATCGCCATGCGCATCGACAACAACGGCGAAGGCGGCATCTTCGCACTGTATTCGCTGATCCGCAAATATGGGGCATGGCTTGCGATTCCCGCCATGCTGGGCGGCGCCGCGTTCCTCGCCGATTCCGTGCTTACGCCGGCCGTCTCGATCAGCTCGGCAGTGGAAGGCTTGGAAACACTGCCGCTGCTGGAACCGATCATGAGCGAAAACAAAGAACTGACGCTGATGATCACCATTGTGATCATCGTCTGCCTGTTCGCAGTGCAGTCGCGCGGTACCGAACGCATCGGCCGCACGTTCGGCACGGTGGTCATGATCTGGTTCTCGTTCCTCGCCGTCGTCGGCTTGGTGAACCTGAGCTCCGATTGGAGCGTGCTTGAAGCGCTGAATCCGGTGTACGGCGTGGAGTTCCTCTTCAGCCACCACAATGCGGCAGGCCTCGCCGTCATGGGCACCGTGTTCCTGTCCACCACCGGCGCCGAAGCGCTGTATTCCGACATGGGCCACGTCGGCCGCGGCAACATCTACTTCACGTGGCCGTTCATCAAGATCGCCCTTGTGCTCTGCTATTTCGGCCAGGGCGCGTGGATGCTCAACCATTGGGACGACACCGCGTACAACCACATGCACGGCCTCAATCCGTTCTTCGAAATGATGACCCCGTCCGTACGTTACGTGGCGGTGCTGCTGTCCGTGTGCGCCGGCGTGATCGCTTCGCAGGCGTTGATCACCGGCGCCTACACCATGGTTTCCGAAGCGACGCGACTCAACTGGATGCCCCACCTGCAGGTGCGCTATCCGGCTCGTACCCGCGGCCAGCTGTACATTCCGGTGGTCAACGCCGTGCTGTGCGTCTCCACCCTGCTGGTTTTGGCGATGTTCCGCGATTCGGAGCATATTTCCGCCGCATACGGCCTGGCATTGACCGTCACGATGATCACCACGACGATTCTGCTGGCCGTCTACATTTGGCACGATGGCAAGCGCGTCGGCGCGGTCGTGTTCACAGTGGTGTTCCTGGCCATCCAGTTCCTGTTCTTCTTCGCTTCGATGGCGAAGTTCCTGCACGGTGGCTGGTTCACCATGCTGCTGACATTGGCGATTCTGCTGATTATGTACACGTGGAACGAAGGCACGAAGCTGGAACGCGCGCAACGCCGGCATATGCAGCCCGCCGATTGCGTGCCGGTTCTGAAGCAGCTTCATGAGGACGATTCGATTCCGTATTTCACGGACAACATCGTCTATCTGACGTCCGATCCGGAAATGAAGCGTGTCGATACCGACATCTTCTTCTCGATTTTCGCGGACCATCCGAAGCGCGCCCGCGCATGGTGGGCGGTGTCGGTGGAAACGTCCGACAACCCGTTCACGCGCGAGTATTCGGTGGAGAATTTCGGCACGGACTTCCTGTTCCGCGTGCGTATTCGCTTGGGCTTCAAGGTGTCGCAGTCGATTCCTGCATACATCCACCAGATCATGAACGATCTGTCGAAGTCCGGCGATCTGCCCAAGCAGACCACCCGCTACCCGAAGCTGGATGCCGATCCGAACATCGGACCTATCCGCTACGTGCTGATTCACAAGGCGTTGATGCCCGAGTCGAAGGTGTCCCAGAAGGGCGCGATCTCACTGCAGATCAAGTACGCGATTCGTCATTTGGCCGGCTCTCCGGTCAAATGGTTCGGACTCGCTCCCTACAATCCGCTGATTGAGATTCAGCCGCTGTTCCTCGCCACCGAGCGTCCGCCGCGTCTGAAGCGCGTGTGAATCCGCTCTGCGAGCACGGCTTATCTACGCAAGGAGGGCTGGGACATTTCGTTTGTGACCGTAGGCTTGGCCGAACGGCCTTGAGTGTGTCACGAACGAGATGCCCCAGCCCTTTTCCTTTGGCTGAATACCGCCAAGTCCGCAGGAGGACCGGCATATCCTATTACCGACACGCTCCGGGCCGCTCAGGCCGAGTTTTTACGGTCTGCAACAGGATATGTCGGTCCTCCTGCTCGTTTGCGGGACAACTTACGTTCGTGACGTGCGTTTTGCGACGTGCGATGCGTATGAATCGGCGGCTGAATCGCAGGCTATAACCAACTCCGATAACGGCACGCGCGCGTCGAAACCTGCCGTCGCTAAAGTAATCAACCATGTGCAGATTACTTGGATTCGCGACGGCAGGCAGCAACACCAACCTCAATGGCGTGCTCGGCATGCAGAACGTGCGCGATTTCCGAAATCTGAGCGAGATCCACAACGACGGCTGGGGCGCCGCGCTGATCACCGTGCCGGACGAATCGCCATACCGTCGCGACGGCGGTGCGCCGACTCCGGAAACCGGCACCGCGATCTACAAAAACACCATCGCCGCCCGTCATGATCCGATTTTCGACGAGCTCGCCAACACTCCGGCGCGCGGCGGCCTGTGGCACCTGCGCCTGGCCAGCTCCAACCTGCCGCTGATTCTTGAGAACCAGCAGCCCTTCTATGCGAACGGCCTGAGCTTCATCCACAATGGCGACATTTCTGACGACCAGGGCCGCAACATCATTACGAACCGTGCATTCCCGGTCGATCCGAGCATCGTGCAGTCCACCGGCGGCCGTTCCGATTCCGCCATTTTCTTCGCCGTCATCCTGCAATACATCGGCTTTGGCTTCGCACTCGACGAGGCGGTGGCGCAGGCCGTGCGCGAACTGCGCAAAAGCTATCCGAAGTCCAGCTACAACTGCATGATCCAAAGCCAGGACCAGTTCATCGCCCTGTGCGCGGCCGGCCGTGAGGTCACTTCCAAGCGCATCGTCGAAATCTACGACCAGTACGGTCGTGGCGAGCAGGCGCGCGACTACCGCGTGCTGCGCTACCGTGCGCTCGGTGGAAACGACGATGCCCAGCCGAAGGGCGTGGTCGTGGCCAGCTCCGGCTTCGACCAGCGTGCCGAAGACGGCTGGACCCGACTCGAAAACGACCAGATGATCGTGGCTTCCAACCGCACCGGCGAATTCCGCGTCCGTTCCATCTGATTTTCCGCACATAACGTCCCCGCGTATCGTGCCGTCCGCTGCGGGCAGCTGATGAATGCTCGTTTTAAGGCGGCATTCCTTGGAACATCGTTGACAAGACGGAGAAACCGTTGAATCCGTGTCCGTTCCGGGATTTATCTGGCGTGGTGTATGAATCCCTTCGGCTGTTGGGAACCGTTTTGGAAACTGCGTCAGGAACCGTATGCTGGGCGTGATGGAACGTGCCTAAGATGGGCGTATGACGAACGAATCGAACGAAACAACCGAATCGAACAAGCCGACGACCGGCTATATCCCCACTCTTGCGCAAGTGGATGAGCTACATCGCAAAATCGCGCAATCGCAAGCCGCATACGACCTTATCCACGGCCATTGCGTGGTCGTGGCCGACATCGCCCGCCGCATGGCCCGCCGGCAGAACGCGCTGTTCACCCGCCGCTGCACCCTGCCGACGGACGCTCCCGAAAAGACCGGCGACTTCGGGCTGGAACTGACGAAAGACAATACCGGCGAGGAATCGCTCGGCATGTTGCACATGCCTGCGGTGCCGTCCACGGAAGGGCTGACCGGAGGTACCGTTCCGCCGCGGCTCATCGACGAGCATCTGGTGGTCATTGGCGGTTTGCTGCACGACATCGGCACGTATTTCCTGCTCAAGCAGGACGGTTCCGACGGCGAACCGCTCAAATTCGACGGTCCGCACTATGTTCAGCACGGGCTCAAAGGCTACGAATACTTGCTGAACGAGGGCGTTGACGAATCGATCGCCCAGTTCGCACGCAACCACACGGGTGTGGGCCTCACCCGCGAAACCGTGGAATCGCAGGGATTGCCGTTGCCCCCGGCCGACTACGTGCCGATGAACCTCGAGCAGGAGGTCGTCATGGTGGCGGACAAGTACAACAGCAAGTCGATTCCGCCGAAGTTCCTGACTGCCGAAGCCTACACGCGCAAGGCCGCCCGTTTCGGCGAAAGCAACAAGCGCGAATGGCTGCGCCTTCTGGAACGCTACGGCGTCCTCGACGTCAAACCGCTCGCCGAGCAGTACCACATGCGCATCGCCGAGTAGCGAACCTACTTATCTCGCTTATGAATGGCGGGTGTCTCAGGAAGACTAGGTGTTAGGGGGTAAGTTCAATCCCCTCTAAGTCTCATGCGGCAAAACCATCCGCCATCTATAAGCGAGATAGCACGCGTCGAGCGGAAAAATCCGCCATTCATAAGCGAGATACACCCGAAAATTCCTCGAAGCCTGGCCGCCGCCCGAGTTTTGCGCACTGAAAACCGCTATCTGTGGCACTTCTCTTTTCCCGCCATACATTAGGGGGTATAAAACAGACCCTCTAACTCACGAGGCGTCAAACGATCTGCCACACATAGCGGTTTGAGATTCCAAAGATGAAAGAGTCTGCCACACATAGCGCATATGACATGTTTTTAGCGGTGTGTCACCGCGAACCAGCGCGAATCGGCACGAACCAGAATCAGCACGAAAAAAGCCTTGCGGACTGGCATGCAACACCAGTCCGCAAGGCTTTCGCCTCGCAGAACGCCGCTCGCTACTCAAGCTCCGCGCAATGTTCCATCTGATCGGCGACCTCCGGATTATCGGTCACCACAATAATCGCACGCTTACGATCCTCATCGCGCTTGGCCTTCTTCAGCAGCCCCAGCACCACGGCGGCGTCGTCACGGTTCAATCCAGCGGTCGGCTCGTCGGCAATAATCACCTCCGCCTCGCAGCTCAGCGCACGCGCGATTGCCACACGACGCTGGTCCAACGCACTCATCTTGCCCACCGGCAGACCGGAAGTCACTTCCTCGAATCCCACGCGCTTGAGCAGCTCGCGCGCAATCACCGGCTTGGGCTGCAGGAAATTGCGGTTCGACGCGTCCATGGCGTACAGCACGTTGCCTTCCGCGTCAAGGTCGCCGCGCACGGCGAACCGCTGCGGAATGAAACCGATGCGGTGTCCAAGCACGTCGACCGGTGTCGCGTCGGCGAGGTTCGTGCTTTTGTGCATCACGTTGCCGCTGGTCGTCCGCATCATGCCGACCATGGTGGCCACCAGCGCCTGATGCTGTTCGACATCTTCGGCATCCACCAGCACCGCGTGGGTCGCGCCGGCATGGAACGCCAGGGAAACGTCGTCGAGCACGTCACGTCCGGTTTTGCGGTTGTGCACCGTCACATGGTCGAGCGCGAATGTCGGGTTCGCCTTGAAGAAGAATGCGTCCTTCTTGCGATGATGTTTGATTTCGCGGTCGATCTGCGATGACACGCTGGTTGCGGAGTCCGCCTGTACGGTTTCGTGCTGGTCGAGCGACTGTTCGTCGTCGGTCGCGCCCAATGCGAGCGTTTCGTTCACGCGATTCGCGTTGTCGCTGGCAACGCTGTCTTCCGTGGCGATGCCTTCCGTATTTTCCGCGTTTTCTGCCGATTCGGTTGCGATGGAATCGCCTCCATCGTCATACACCACCGCGAAATCGACCGATTCGATCGACGTGGCCATATCGGTTTCGCCCGCCTCGATGTCCGCGTTTTCCGCGTTTTCAGCGGCAGCGTTGTTCAATGCTTCGGTTTCGTTGTCTTTCACGTCTTTCTCGCTCATGCGTTCACCTCCGTACGTTCCGTCGACTCGACTGTTTCCTCCGGCTCGTCTGCGTTCTTCGCTTCGGCAGATTCGTTCGAATCGTCAGAACGGCCTGCGAACAGCTGACCCAAATCGAAGAATCCCACGCGCATGAACGCGATGATGCCCAGAACCAGGCAGGCGCCCAGTCCGTACCAGATCATGTTCCACACGGATGCGGATGTGATGGCCACAGCCTGTCCACCGGCCCATGCGGTGCCAAGCGGCTTGGCCAGCAGCGCGCCGGCAATCAATCCGATTGCCCAGCCTGGAACGGTCATCATGAACGTTTCCAGCATGAATTGCCATCCCAAACGTCCCTTGGTGACGCCGGAAACCATCGCCATGCCGATTTCGTCACGGCGTCCACCGATCGCGGCCCACAGCACCAATGCCAGCAGCGCGAGCCCGCCGACGATCAGGGTCGCCAACAACGCCGTGCGCGCGGCCTTGGCGGCGGCGTCCAGCGGTGCGATGCGCTTCTTGTACGCATCAAGCGACGGCGATGAGATTGTGAACTTCGACGTGTCCAGCTTGGCCTTTGTCACCAGTCGCACGAACTTGTTGTATGTGGCCGGATCGGTCAGCGTGAAGATGATGTTGAGGTTCGGGATGGCCCAGCCCTTGGTGCCGGCCACATCCAGACCGCTTTGCGCGAAGTTGATGTACGACGTGTACACCACGTTCTCGCGGTTGTCTTTCGCGTATTTCGCGTCGGAACCGTATCCGGCCGGCGCCTCGCCGGTGTACTCGTAGATGCCGCGCACGGTGAATTTGTAGGTTTCGGAAGCCTTCGTCGGATTGCCGACGGTCACCTTGTCGCCCACTTTGAGATTGTTCTTCTTGGCCACTGCCTGAGAGACCAGCACGCCGTCGTTGGCCGTCTTGTAGTTCAGCTGCTTGCCCTTGACCACTTTGAACGTGCCGTAGTCGTTGATTTTCGCCGCATCGTTCGTGTAGAAGGCTTGCAACGTCAGGTTGCCGCCGGTATTGTCCTCGCTCGTGTCGCTTTTCGCCGCGATCGCCTGCAGCGACTTGCTGGCGCGCACCGGCACCGACGTGGCGAGCGTGTATTCGAACGTCAAGTTGTTCTTCTGCACCGCTTCCGCGTACTTGGTGTACATGTCCCACGTCATGTAATTGGCGGTGTAATTGGAGTCCGCGCCGTCGCGTTTCGCAGTGACTTTCGCGCTTGGCCGAATTACCGCCGAAGCTTTCTGCGATTGGTATGTTTCGTTATTCGCCTTGTCGTCGGCTCTCAGCGCCGCCAGATTCACGGCGGCTGAGAACGACACCAGCAGTGCAAGCAAAGCCGTCAGCGCGGTACGCCATTTGACGCGACCGAGCGCAGCCCATGCGTTCTTGAGAACGAACATGCGGTACTTCTCCAGTTCTCTGTAGTTACGCGTCGACGCATGCCGACGCCAGCGTTGGCCGGGACGCACACAGTCAAGCAACGACAGCGAGTACGCTCACAGCGCAATGCGCCCCGTGCAATCATCCTGCCCATCCAACGTGATTGTTTTCTTGCGCAACACTGTTATACCTCTGTGTGAAGTCTGAATACTTCCTGAAAATCGAAGGTTGGATAAGCGGCGATTTTGTTCCTGCTCGCGCTCGTCTCCGCTCTACGTCCGCCTATTCTTCCCGCGTTCCGCGTCCGTCTTGCGCCCATCCCGCGCATGTTCCATCCGTTTTTAGATGCCTTTCCAGCTTTTGTTGCCGCACGGTCCAGTTTTGAATTACAAAATGCAGGTGCGATTGCGATTTGTGGCTTGCTTTCGCGGCTTCGGCTACGATGGATGGCGATGAAGCAGCACAGCACAGACAATACGATTCCCACAGCGGCCGACGACGCAGTCGATGAAGCCGACAGCGCAGTCGCCGCAAGCAAGACGACAGACGAAACGACGGCTAAAACGACGGACAAGATATCAAGCAAGACAACGAACGATACTTTGCCTTTGCCTTGCGATTCCGCTGTTCCCCGCTTATCCCGCATCGCACTGCCGGTCTGTTCCGCCATCGGCGTCGCGCTCGCCGCCGCGGTCGTATGGGCTTGGTTTCCGCACGGTTCCGCCGCTTGGACGAACCCATTGCACGAAATCGACGCGCCCGCGCACTATTACTTCATCCGCAAGATCCTCGGCGAAGGCGTCGGCGCGGCCACCCACCTGTGGCCGAACGACGAATACTATCCGCCGTTGTTCCATCTGCTTGCAGCCGGCATGATTAAGCTCGCCAGCTTGTTCGGCGTCAATCTGTCGATTTACGCCGCGTTCAACACGGTCTGGCTGGCCACATCCGGCTTGGTTTGGCCGATTGCGATTCAGCTGTACGCTTCCTATTTCACGCGTCGCCTGTCGCATTCGGCACAATCCGTATGCTCCCCCCGATTTGCGAACGCACGAAAGTCCTCGGCCCGCAATGTCGCGTCTGTCGTAGTTCCGCTATTCCCCGCGATACTCGCGCTCATCATCCCCCCGCTCGCCGTCGCTTCCGCCTCGCACCCCTTCCAAATGCTGGCTTCCGGTCCGCTGATCGCCTTCGGCCTGGCTGCCACGCTTCTGCCGTTCTGGCTGTACGCCACACTTCGCCTGCTCGACGCGCTCGCCACCCGCGAACACCTCGTCAAATGGATCATATGGTTCTTCGTCACTGCCGGCGTCTGCATGTTCGCCCATCCGCGCATCGTGTTCACCTGGCTCCTGCTCATGGCCCCCTTCGTGCTGACGCGACTGCCATGGAAAGCCATCGCAGGCCTTGCTGGCGTAGTGGTTCTCGGCGCCGCCGTGTTCCTCGTATACATGATGTCCAGCTACAAATCGGACCGCTACTTCAATCCCGCCAGCTGGTTCCACACCTTCGTTCCGAACCGCACGGTGCCCGAAGCGCTCAAAATCTACGTCACCGACAATATCGGCGGCGTGCAAGGCTGGTTCATGGCCGCAATCGTGCTGATCGCGTTTGCCGTCACCGTCGCAGCCATCATCCGCCCGCAATGGTTCGCCGCCAATCGCGCCGATTCCGCTACTGTGCCCGGCGCTTCTGCGATTGACCGTGTATCCGATAGCACGTCAGCGCAACCGCACGAACAGGTTGCCGATTTTGCGGCTATGCCTGCCGATCGTAGGAATCGCAAGACTTCCGTCAGCTACCGCACTCCACGTTCCGACGCCTCGCAACTCCGCCGCGACGCGATCGCCATTCTGCTGGCCTTCTTCCTGGTCGGTCTCGTCTACGTCTGCTCGACCGCGCTGACTGGCTGGTTCCCCAACATCGTGGCCGCCGCCTGGTATCGCGCCGAAACCCGACCGCTTACCATGATTCCGTTCGGCGTGCTGCCGCTGATCGTCTTCGCCGCCGTCGTATTGTTGCGTGCCGGCCGTCTGCCGAACGTCACGAAAATCATTGCGATTGTTCTGCTTGCGGCGCTCGCCATTTCCTGCCAATTCGGCAATACTGTTCGTTCCGCCCTGTCGGATGCCGTCTATGCGAATATGACGATTGACGATGCGCGGCCGGACGAGCAGCTCACTGCCACGAAGGAGAAGATTCTCAAGAAGGTGGTGAAGGAGACTGGTACCGATTCGGTGGTGGTTTCCGATCCGCTGAACGGTTCCATGTATGCGACGGCGATGTACGGCGCGGATATGCTGTTCCCGATTTACAACGCGAAGGCCGAGAAGAATGGTGCGATTTTCGGTCAGACGGAGAATGCGTTCGCGTCGGGCGACGGCAAGGTGCTGACGAATACCGTCTGCCCGCTGAGCGCGGATGGCGATGCATACTTCCTGAGCATGGGCGGCCAGGCGCCGAGCCTGCAGATGTTCACGTTCAAGCAGCAGTACGACACGTTCCACGATCAAAAGCTGATCGACCAGTACGCCAAAGATGGCACGATGCGCAAGGTTCAGGATTATTCGAATATGGCTTCATATGCGAAGGGCTGGGCGTTGTACCAGTTCAACTGCCAGTGATCACGTGTGTTGCGTGGCTGCGCGGCGTCGAAATAGGCGATTGGGAGAACAAGAGGCTCTGATTTGTCAAGTTTCGACACGCCGATGGAACGTTGGATTTCCAACGGTTCACGCGTT